>FWWL01001914.1_pt1 | contig 46546 bp, 35 predicted proteins | sample 2228331 | NCBI WGS metagenome assembly FWWL01 (sample SAMEA103939775, study PRJEB20133) | metagenome | reverse complement strand
CCCCCGAGGACCCCACCCCGTGTCTATCCCCGTAAACACCCTGTTTAGCCCTTTGAACACCGGGAGCGTCCGACCCGGCAAGACGGGCCGGACCTGGGTCCACTCCCATGGGAGGCCCAATCCCGGCGGAACAGTGTCATACGGTCAGGCTATCCCGTATCTTGCATCCTGCATCGGGCGTCCTGTATCCTGCATATTCCCCCGAGGAGCCCGCCATGCCGGAGTTCTACTGCCGGGTCGGGACGCCCAAGGGCGACGTCGTCGCCAAAACGATCTATGCCGACTCCCTGGCCCATGCCCGCCGGGAGCTGGAGCGCCAGGGCTACTGGATCTTCGAGGTCCGGCCCCTCCGCCGATGGCGGGACTGGTGGCGTCTGCTGTTCGGGTCGGGCGTCCCGAGGGTACCCGTCCGGAACTTCCTGATCTTCAACCAGGAGCTGGCGACGCTCTTGCGGGCCGGCCTGCCCCTCCTGCGGTGTTTGGAGGTCTTGGAGAGCCGTCAGCGGCATCCCCTCCTGCGGTTCATCATCGCCGGCGTCCGGGAGCGGGTCCGGGCCGGGGCGTCGCTGTCGGAGGCCTTCGGGGACTTTGCCGAGCACGTCCCCCGGGTCTACGTCGCCAACCTGATGGCCGGGGAGCGGAGCGGCCAGTTGGAGGCCGTCCTGCGGCGCTTCGTCCAGTACCAGGGCCTGATCTACGAGACCCGCCGTCAGGTCGTGTCGGCCCTGACGTATCCGGCCATCCTGCTCCTGCTGGCCTCCGTCCTCGTGGGTGTCCTCTTTTCCTTCGTCGTCCCTCGGTTTGTGAGCTTTTACGCCTCCATGGAGGCGTCCCTCCCGTGGGTCACGCAGGTCGTCGTCGACATCGCCGGCCTGGTCCGAAGGGGCCTGCCGGTCCTCGTCGGGACGGCCCTCGGCGGGGCCTACCTCCTGCGCTTGGGCGTCCGGCACCTGCCCCTGTTCGAACGCCACTGGCACGGGTTCCTCCTCCGGGTCGTCGGGGTCGGCCCGCTTCTGTGGACTTACGCCATCGGCCAACTGGCCCACACCCTGGCGACGCTCCTGTCCAGCGGCCTACCCCTGGTCCAGGCCCTGGAGGTGGCGGCCGCCGCCGTGGGGAATCGCTTCGTCGGGAATCAAGTCCTGGCCGCCCGCAATCGGGTCCGGGAGGGCATGTCCCTCCACGAGGCCTTCGAGGTCTCCGGCCTCCGGGCGGACCTCCTCTTGGAGATGGTCCAGGTCGGTGAACAGACCGGCGCCCTCGACGAGATGCTCGAACATGCGGCCCGCTTTTACGATGAGGACCTGACGACCCAGCTCCGCCGCCTGCTGAGCCTCGTCGAGCCGGCGATCCTCATCCTGATGGCCCTCGTCGTGGCCTTCGTCCTGATCTCCGTGTACTATCCCATCTTCTCCCTGGCGACGGCCCTGCGGATGTAAAGACCGGGTGGCATCCCCTTGCGTGCCGCGTCCTGCATCCTGTATCTTGCATCGTGCACCCCGCACTCGTCAGGGAGAAGCATCCCATGCGAGAAGGCGTCCGCACGGAGACGGACGAGTGGGCCGAGGCCCGGCGGATGGCCGACCGGTACGGCTTGCCCTTCGTAGACTTAGAGTCCATGCCCGTGCAGGCCGAGCTCTTTCGGGCCATCCCGGCCGACCTCATGTTGGCCTATCGCTTCGTGCCCTACCGGCGGTCGGGCGACGTCCTCGAGGTCGCCATCTGCGACCCCAGCCTCGTCTTGCGGGTCGACGAACTCGAGTGGCGCCTGGGGTCGAAAGTCCGCTTTGTCTTCACGACGCCGTCGGCCATCGAGGCCCTCTTGAAGCGGAGCGAGAGTTCCCAGCGGGTCCTGGAGGAGGCGACGCAGACCTTCCGGGCCCAGGTCGTCCACGAGGAGGAAGAGGAGGCCGAGGACGTCCTGACCATCGACCGGCTGACGACCGACACGAGCCCGGTCGTCCGGCTCGTCGACTCGATCATCTTCAACGCCCTCCAGCGGCGGGCCAGCGACATCCACATCGAGACCCAGGACCGGGCCGTCGTCGTCAAGTACCGCATCGACGGCGTCCTGCAGTATGCGATGGAGCCCATCGACAAGCGGTACCACACGGCCATCATCTCCCGGGTCAAGGTCATGGCCGAGCTGGACATCGCCGAGAAGCGCGTCCCCCAGGACGGCCGCTTCAAGCTCCGGGTCGACGGCAAGACCGTCGACTTCCGGGTCTCCATCATGCCGACGATTTACGGCGAAGACTGCGTGATCCGCATCCTCGACAAGGAGTATCTCAGCGAGAACTTCAAGGACCTGCGGCTGGACGTCCTGGGCTTCAACCCGACGCTGATCCGGAAGATCCGACGGTACATCCACGCCCCCTACGGGATGTTCCTCGTGACGGGGCCGACGGGGAGCGGCAAGACGACGACCCTGTACGCCTGCTTGAACGAGATCAAGAGCATCGAGCACAAGATCGTCACGATCGAAGACCCCGTCGAGTACATGATCGAGGGCGTCACCCAGGTCCCCGTCAACGAGAAGAAGGGCCTGACCTTCGCCCGGGGCCTACGGTCGATCCTGCGCCATGACCCCGACAAGATCATGGTCGGCGAGATCCGGGACCCCGAGACGGCGCAGATCGCCATCCAATCGGCCCTGACGGGACACTTGGTCTTCACGACGGTCCACGCCAACAACGTCGTCGACGTCATCGGCCGGTTCCTGAACATGGGCATCGAGCCGTACTACTTCGTGTCGGCCCTCCTGGCCGTGCTGGCCCAGCGGCTCGTCCGGGTCATCTGCCCGAACTGCAAGACCGAGGTCCAGTACGACCCCGAGTACTTGCGGGAGTCGGGCATCCCGCCCGAGCTGGCCCGGAACGTGCGCTTCTACGAGGGCCGGGGCTGTATCGAGTGCGCCGGCACGGGCTACCGGGGCCGGACGGCCATCGGCGAGCTCCTGGACGTCACGGACCGGGTCCGGGACGTCCTGATCCGCAACTACGCCTCTTCCGAGCTGAAGCGGGTCGCCCGGGAGACCGGCATGGTCCCCCTCCGCCAGGCCGCCCTCGAGAAGGTCTTCCAGGGGGTCACGACGCTCCCCGAGATCAACAAGGTCACCTTCGTGGAGGATTAGGACTTGGGGCTACTTCGACTCTCGGTCGGGAAGCGCCTCCGGCGTCGGCGGTCGGGCTATACGCCCCCGATGGCCCTCCACGTGACCTATGACGGGGTCCGCTGTCTCTGGTGGGAGGGGCCCGGACCCCGGGGCCACGTCCGCCATCAGGCCGTCGCGCCCCTGCCGGCCGACACCTTTGGGGTCCGCCCGGCGCAGTTGGAGATTCAAAATCCCGAAGCCCTGGGCGAGCATCCCCGCCGGGTCGGCGTCGTCGTCCCCGACGCCAGCACGATGTTTTTCGTCTTCCGCATCGAGGGCTGGCCCCGCCGGCCTCAGGAACAGCAACCCTTGATCCGCTGGCAACTGCACCGTCAGACTTCCCTGGCCGTCGACACGTACCGGGTCTTGTGGCAGGTCTTGGACCGTCGGGCGCGGGTCGGTACGGTCGCCGTCCTGGCCGCCTGGCAACCCTTCCTGGACCGGCTCGAGGACCTACTGAATCGACACGGCATCGTCCCGGGCCTGGTCGTCCCCGAAAACATCGCCGTCGACAACCTCGTCTGGCACTATGTCGGGCCCCGGCCCGACTGGACGGACCGCCGGTGGATGGTCATCCACTGGGACGGCGAGCGGCTGACGACGACGTACTTCCACGGCCGTCGTCTCGTCTGGAAACGGACCCATACGCTGACGCCGGAGGCCGACGAAAGCCCGGCCGACCGCCTGGCCTCGCTGGAACGGGAACTCCGCCGCCTCGGGGTCTACATTCAAGACTTCCACCGGGAGGAAGCCCCCGAGACGGTCTTCCTGAGCGGACCCCGGACGGCGTCTCTGAGGGACCGCCTGCAAGCGTCGTTTCCCTTTCCCCTGGAGGCCCTCGACGTCTGGGCGGCCGACGACGTCCTCTCGGCCCTCGACCCGGCCTGGGCCTGGCAGCCCCTGCTGGGCGTGCTGATATAGGACCGGGGGGCCATCGGTCGTCGGGCAGTTTGGGAATTCGGGAATTCGGGAACTCGGGAATTCGGGATAGGGGAGGCAGAGTCCTACGGACCATCGGCGGAAGAGTCCTGCAACGGCGGTCCACCCATCGACCCGCCAATTCCCGAGTTCCCGAACTGCCGGACTCCCGAATGGCCGAACTGCCCGACTGCCGAGTCGCTTGACCGGAGGCGCCCATGAGTCTGTCGGACTTCTCCCGCATCCGAACCTTACGGGACCTGGACGTGGCCGGACGCCGGGTCTTCGTCCGGGTCGACTTCAACGTCCCCTTGCAAGACGGCCGGGTCGCCGACGACACCCGGGTCCGGGCGACCCTCCCCACGCTGGCGTACTTGGCGGAGCGGGGAGCCCGCGTCGTCGTAGCCTCTCACCTCGGCCGGCCCAAGGGAAAGGCCGACCCCCGGTACAGCCTGGCCCCCGTCGCCGACCACCTCCGCCGTCTGACGACCTCACCGGTCGCCTTCATCGGGGACTGCATCGGACCGGCCGTCGAACGGGCGAGTCAGGCCCTCGCCCCGGGGAGCCTCCTCGTCCTCGAAAACTTGCGCTTCTATCCGGGCGAGGAGAAGGACGACCCCGACTTTGCGGCCCGACTGGCCCGCCTGGGAGAGGTCTACGTCAACGACGCCTTCGGGGCGGCCCATCGGGCGCACGCCTCTGTCCACGCCGTCGTGGACTTCTTCTCAGACTGCGGGATGGGCCTCCTGATGGAGCGAGAGGTGCAGGCCCTGAGCCGCCTGGTTCAGGCGCCGGAGGCCCCCTTCGTCGCCGTCTTAGGCGGGGCCAAGATATCCGACAAACTGCCCGTCGTCCGAAACCTGCTGGGCCGCGTCCAGGCCCTCCTCATCGGCGGGGCGATGAGCTATACGTTCCTGAAGGCCCAGGGCCACGACATCGGGGCCTCCCTCTATGAACCCGACCAGGTCGAGGCCGTCGCCGACCTGATGGCCCAGGCCCGCCGGCAGGGCGTCGCCCTCCATCTCCCGGCCGACCACGTCCTGGCCCGTCGACCCGACGACCCGACCGAGGTCCGGACCGTCCGGACCGGCGAGGCCTTCGGGGACTGGTGCGGCGTGGACATCGGACCGGAGACGACCCGCCGCTATGCGGCCGAGATCACCACGGCCCGGACCGTCTTCTGGAACGGACCGATGGGCGTCTACGAGGTCTCGGCCTTCGCCGAGGGGACCCGGGCCGTCGCCCGGGCCGTCGCCGCCAATCCCCACTTTACCGTCGTCGGCGGCGGGGACAGCCTGGCCGTCCTCCGGCAGGAGGGCCTCCTCGACCGGGTCGCCCACGCCTCGACGGGCGGCGGGGCCAGCCTCGAATTTCTGGCCGGCCTCGAACTACCGGGCCTTCAGGCCCTGACCCGCAAGGCCACCGGGTAGTCTCCCTATTTCGTGATATGGAACTCCGGGAACGACTCGTCCGTATCCGTCAGACAGCCGAGGCCTGCATGGACCGCTTCGTCGAACGCCTCCGCCGGCTCGTCGAGTTCGAGACGCCGACGGAGCGGACCGACCGGGTCCACGCCTTCATCCGGGCGCTTCGGGCCGAGACCCAAGCGATGGGCCTGCAGACGAGGGAACTCGAGGCCCCGCCCTCGGCCCCGGTCCTTTTGAGCTGGTACCCGCCGGACCCGGAGGCCCCCGACGAGTTCGACGTCCTGTTCCTCGGCCACGTGGACACGGTATGGCCCGAGGGGGAGGTCCAGCGGCGCCCCTTCCGGGTCGAGGGGGACCGGGCCCTGGGCCCCGGCGTCTACGACATGAAGGGCGGCATCGCCCTCCTGATGTTCGCCTTTGAGGTCTTGCGGGACCTCGGCGAGGTCCCGGCCCATCGCCGCATCGGATGGCTTTGGACGACGGACGAAGAGGCCGGGAGCCCTGGCGCCCGACCCCGGATCCAGGAGTGGGCCCGCCGGGCCCGCTACGTCCTTTCCTTAGAGCCGGCCGCCCCCGGCGGCGCCGCCAAGGTCGCCCGATACGGGGTCGCCGTCTTGGAGGTCTCGTTCCGGGGCCGTTCGGGTCATCCGGGCCTCCGGTCCGGCGGGGTCAACGCCATCGAGCAGGCCCTCGGATGGCACGGGCTATTCCGGGCCTGGAGGGCCGCCCACGAGGGCCTGTGGGCGACGTTGGCCCAAATCCGGGGCGGCCAGCGGACGAATCGGATTCCCGACGCGTGCCGGATGACCTACGACGTCCGGTACGCCGACCCGAGCTACCTGGAGGCCCTGCGGACGTGGCTGACGGCCTTCCAGGCACTCCCCCTCGACCCGGAACGACCCGAGGCCGGGAGCTTCACCTGGAGGCTGGAGACCCACATGCCGCCCCTGCCGGAACGGGCGTCTCGGGACGCCTTCGAGCGGGCCCGGTCGATCGCCGCCCTGCTGGACTGGAACCTCGAGGGCGTTCGCGTCGGCGGCGGCGGCGACAGCGCTTACGCGGCCGAGGTCGGGGCCCGGGTCCTGGACGGCTTAGGCGTCGACGGAGACGGAGCCCACGCCCCGGACGAGTGGGCCGACCTCTCGACGGTCCCCCGCCGGACGGCCTTCCTCACCGGCCTCTGGTGGGCCCTGTGACTCGGCCCTTCGGCGGTCGGGCGGGTCGGCCATCCCGCATCATCTTGCATCCCCCATCCCGCATCTTGTATCCTGCATCTCGCACCCGCCGCATGTCCGACCGGGGGGAGACTGATGCAGATATCGACGAACGACTTCAAGACGGGTCTGAAGATTCTGTACAACAACGCCGTATGGGAGGTCGTCGAATTCCAGCACGTGAAGCCCGGGAAGGGGCAGGCCTTCGTCAAGACCCGCTTGAAGAATATGGCCACGGGCCAGGTCCTGGACGTCAACTTCCGGGCCGGCGACATGGTCGACGTCGCCGACGTCGAAGAACGGCCCATGCAGTTCCTGTACCGGCAGGGCGAGGACTACGTGTTCATGGACCTCGAGACCTATGACCAGGTCCCGGCGACGGCCGCCCAGGTCGGGGACGCCGCCCGATTCCTGAAGGAAGGCGTCGAGGTCACGATGTTCCTCTACGAGAGCCGGCCCTTGAGCCTGGTCCTGCCGAAGGCCGTCACGCTTCGGGTCGTCCGGACCGACCCCGGCGTCCGGGGCGACACGGCCGCCGGGGGGAGCAAGCCCGCCGTACTCGAGACGGGTGCCGTCGTCCAAGTCCCCCTGTTCATCCAAGAGGGCGAGGAGGTCCTCATCGACACCCGGACCGGCGAATACCTCGGGCGGGGTTAAAAATGGCCGCCGTCAAGAGTTCGGAACGTAGGTCCCGGCGCCGCCTGCCCTTTGACATCGAGGCCATCCGGAGCTTGATCGAGCTCCTCGTCCAGCACCGGGTCGGTGAATTCGAGTACAGCCAGGGCGACGTCCGCATCCGCATCGTCCAGCAAGGGAATCCGACGAGGCATCCGGCCGAGTCCGTCCCGCCGTGGTTCCTCCCGTGGCTGACGGCGGCTTCGGCGCCGACGCCCCCCTCGGTCCCGGGGGCCGAACCTGCCCCGGCCGAGACGCCGGCGCCGACGCCGTCCCCCGAAAGGTCGGAAGCCGAGACGCCCCTCCACTCCATTCGGTCCCCCATCGTCGGGACCTTCTATCGGTCGCCGTCGCCGGACGCCCCGCCCTTCGTCGAGGTCGGGAGCCGGGTCCGGAAGGGTCAGACGGTCTGCATCATCGAGGCGATGAAGATCATGAACGAGATCCAAAGCGACGTCGACGGCGAGGTCGTCGCCATTTACGTTGAGAACGGTACGCCCGTCGAGTACGGGACCCAGCTCATGGCGATCCGTCCGACCCCGGCCGTCGAGGGTTGACAACTGCTGGCCATTTTCTTGGTAGGGGCGCCCTTCGTGGTCACTCCAAACATGGTTTGGGCGACCCTTGCGGTCGCCCAAGCCATGGGCAGGGACGAGCCCTGCCCCTACGGGTGCGGAACGGGATGGAACGTATCCTCGTGACCGGCGGCACGGGCTTCATCGGCCGCCACCTCCTGGAAGCCCTGGTGGCCCGGGGGTATCCCGTGCGGGCGTTGACCCGTCGAGACCCACCCCCGACGTCCCCGCCCGGCCTCGAGTGGGTCCCCGGCCGCTTGGAAGACCCTCTGTCCCTTCAAGCGGCCCTGGACGACTGTGCCGGCGTCATCCACGTGGCCGGTCTCGTCCAGGCCCGCACGCCGGAGGAATTCTTTCGCGTCAACGCCGACGGGACGGCCCGCCTCGTCGAGGCCGTCGTCCGGACGGACCGACCCATGCGGCTCGTCTACATCAGTAGCCTTGCCGCCGTCGGACCCGCCCGGGACGCCGACGCCGTCGACGAGACGACGCCGCCTCATCCTGTCTCGCCCTACGGCGAGAGCAAGCTCCGGGGGGAAACCTACGTCCGGCAGGCCCCGCCGTCGGTCGCCTGGACGATCCTGCGGCCGCCGGTCGTCTATGGCCCCGGCGACCGGGCCGTCCTGCCGTACTTCCGGGTCGCCGCCCGGGGGTGGCACGTCTTTCTCGGGTCGCCCGACCGGCGATTCAGCCTGATTTATGTCAAGGACCTCGTCGAGGGGATCCTCCGGGTGTACGAGTGCGAGCGGACCCACCGGGAGGTCTACTTCATCGCCGACCCCGTCGCCTATACGTGGCGGGACGTGGCCGAGACGATGACCCGCCGGTTCGGGTTCGACCGCCCCCGCCGGGTCACGGTCCCGACGTGGGTCTTGGGGGGCGCGGCCGTCCTGATGGAGGCCTGGGGCGCCCTCCGGGGCCGGTCCACGTTCTTCGACCGGGACAAGCTCCGAGAGCTCCTCGAACCCCGGTGGGTCTGCCGGGTCGATAAAATCCTCGAGCACACGGGCTTCCGGCCCCGGTATACCCTGGCCGATGGGGTCCGGGAGACCATTGAGTGGTATGCCGCCCATGGGTGGATTCCGTCTGTCCGACGACCCGTCCAGGTCCCGCTCTCTGGCGGATGACCCCGGCGTCCTGACGCGACACCCCGGCGTGGACGGCCTAGTCGTCGCCTACCTGGCCTTCACGTCGGGCATCTACTGGCGGAACGGGTGGCCGTCCGAGGCCCACCTCCTCTTGTGCGGCCTCCACTGGGCAGGCATCCTCGCCATCGCCGCCGTCCGGCAGTTCCTCCTGCGCCGACCCTCGGAAGCATGGGGCTGGCTCCGATTTCTCCATGCCTGGTATCCGGCGATGATCCTACCCTTCGTCTACCGGGAGCTGGCCGTCCTGAATCGGATCGTCACGGACCGCTACTACGACGACCTCGTCCTGCGGTGGGAGGCCTGGCTCTTTCGCGGTTCCCCCGTCCTCGAGTTCAGCCGATGGGTCCGCCATCCCTGGGTCTCGGAGGTCCTGCACCTCGGCTACGTCAGCTACTACACGATGATCCCGGCCCTGGGCCTGACGCTGTACCTGACCCGCCGGTACCGGGCCTTCCAGGCCTACATGTTCACCCTGATGGCGACCTTCTTTTTCTGCTACCTGTGGTTCATCTTCTTCCCCGTCGAGGGTCCCCATTACACGTACCCGACCCTCGGGGGAGACCTCCAGCACGGACGCTTTCGAGGCGTGGCCCTCGCCGTCCTCGCCCGGGGTGCCGCCCGGGGGGCGGCCTTCCCGAGTAGCCACGTGGCGGCCGCCCTCGTGACGGTCCTGTGCGCCTACCGGTGGGACCGCCGAGTCTTCTGGGGCCTCCTGCCCCTCGGAGTGGCACTTACCCTGGGGACCGTCTACGGACGCTTCCACTACGCCGTCGACGCCCTGGCGGGCCTGGCCGTGGCAGGCCTCTTCGCCGTCCTCGGCCCCTGGCTTTACGACCGGACGGCGCCCCGGGGATAGGGGCTGGTCGGATGGACCCCCGCGGCCCGGGCGTTGCGGCCGTCGGGAACGCCGGAGTGGGGCAAGGCTCCTGGGCCGGGGCCTCACCGCAGGAAAAGGATGAGGTAGAGCCAATTGACGAGGAACAGGACGACGACGGTCCAGGGGGAGACCCGCAGGCGGCGGAGGGCCGTCGGGAGCCACTGACGGCCTGTCGTCCACCGGGCGATCAGGTCGGCCAGGGTCGCCGCCGTCGAGACGGCGACCGTCAGCACGATGAGGGGCTGGTAGCGCAGGGCTTCCAGGGGGTGACCCCGGGCGAGGGCCTGAAAGGCCCGGGTCGTCCCGCACGTGCCGCAGGGAATCCCCGTCAGGGTATAGAGGACGCAGACCGGCAGGGGCACGGGGACCCGACCCCACAGGGCGTCGGCGGTCCCGAAGCCGACCGTGAGGAGGCCCGCCGCCAGGGTCACCAGGACAGGCCACGTGACTTCATAGGGAAAGCGGGACGGCGGGACGAGCCACCGGGATGGGCCGACGGGGGGGCGGGGGTCCGTCAGCGATGCCGACGTCTGGGACCCCAAGCGCCGGAAGTCGTCCCGGCGTCCAGGACCCAGGTGACGGCGGGACGAAGGAACGGAGTCGGCTCGCATCGGACCCCCAGATTACCGTGCGGTTCCTCCCCTTCTACGGCGTCAGGGGCACGCTGAGGACACTACAGTTCTGGCCCGAGTCGCACACCCGGACTTGGACCAACGGCCAGGGGGCCGGACTGCCCGAGAGCCGGAGTTCCAGCGTCTCCTGACGGCTGTCCAAGATTTGGTCGATGGGGAACAGGGGCGTCCACTCGTCGGGCTGGAGGGCGTATTCGGCCCGGGCGATGGGGCTCAGGTCGTCCTGGGCCTGGACCCGGACGAGCCAGCCGCCGGCCGTCTTTTCCCGCTTCAGGAGGCTTAGGCGAGGCGGCGTGTGGTCGACCAAAAACAGGGACGTGACGGTCTCGGTCCGGAGGCCCTGGCCGGGGGCGTTGGCCGTCTCGTCGGAGGCGACGATGCGCAGGCGGTACCACCCGTCGGGCAGGCTCGTCGTGTCAAAGGCGAACACGGAGGCTTCCAGGCCGGTTTTCAGGAGCGTCCAAGTATTTTGGTCAGTCCGCTGGATGTAGACGTCGTACCGGAGGTCGTCGCCGTCCGGGTCGGTGGCCTGCCAGACGACGGTCTGCATGCCCCACTTGTACTGCTCCTGACCCGGCATGTAGGCCGGACCCGTCGGGGCGGCTCCGGGGGGTCGGGCCGGTCCGCCAGTCGTCGGGGGGTTGGCGCTCTCGAGGGGCGGTTCGGGCGGCCGGGTATCGAGGGTCGAGCGGGGCGCCCCGGCGATACGGGCGGCCGGCTGAGACGGGGGGACCTCCCGGTAGACGCTCCCGGGCGGCAGGACCCGGATTTCCGTGAACTTGGGGGGCTGGTTCTGGGGCAGGAAGGTGACCCGGACCTCTTGGAGGCGGGGGCTGTCCTGGAAACTGCCCCGGAGCGTGCACCGGTACTGGAAGTACCGGCTCGGGGGCAGGTCCAGGCTACTCTCGGGCCCGAGGGGGCCCCGCCAGTCCGTCCAGGTGGCGTCGGGTCGGCGGGTATTGCCGGCCCGGGCCCAGCACTCGAGGGCCCGGGGAGACCCCACGGTCCCCCGCCACTGGAGGCTTCCCCAGCGAGCCATCGAGCCGGCGTCCTTCACGGGCGACGTGTAGGTCCCCTCCTGGGGGCTCCGACCCGTGGCCCGATACAGGCGGGCCGGGTTGCTCGTGGCGGCCCACAGGCCGTCGCCCTGCACGACGAGGCGGACGACCTGTTCCTCTTGAAAGGACGATTGATAGCGGATGCGCCGCTGGGCGTCGATGGAGATCACGCGGGCCGGATTGCCCAAGGCGACCCACAGTTCGTCTTGAAAGGGGGCGATATCGTAGATCCAGGAGTCCCGGGTCGTCCACAGGGGGAAGAGACGCAGGCTGGCGTCCATCGCCCAGACGGCCCCACCCCGGAAGCCCGCTTCCAGGCTGAGGGGGAAGGTGACGGGCGGCGGCCGGCGGGCGGGGGCCTGTTCTTCTTCCGACGGCTGGGGCGCCCGCTGGACCGTCTCGGGGGCCCTGGCCGTGACGGTGACCTCGTCGCTCCCGGCGGTGGCGGTCGTCGGGGGTTGTGTCGGCGGGGGCGTCGACGGCGGGGTCGGGCCCGGCGGAAGGGTCTGGACAGGCGTGCCGATGGTCGCCAGGGCGAGGGTCCAGCCGGCCGACTTCAGGCCGCCCGTGAGGGCCGATATCTCCGCCCGCTCGGCCGGGTAGACGGCGACGGCCTTCTCCTGGATGTCCAGGCGGTAGATGTTCCCCAGGCCGGCGGCCCCGACGTAGAGGCCCGTATCATCGGCCCAGAGGCGAACGAGGTTCTGGTCCTCGGTGTCCAGGACCTGGACGGCTTTGCCGTCGGCGCCGATGCGGTACAGCCGGCCCCGGTCGCCGGTGGCGACGTAGAGGTTGCCCCGCCACACGGCCAGGTCCCAGACGTAGCTCTCTTGGGACTCCCACGCCCGTTCGACGGTCCGCTTCGTCGGGGACCATCGGTACAGGCGGCCGCCCGGGTTGGCCCCGACGTAGAGGTCGCCCTTCCAGACGGCGACGGTCTGGGCCTCGGGCTCGTCGAGGTCGATGACCTTCTCGACCCTCAGGGTCTGGGTATCGACGGCGTAGACCCGTCCGTTGTGGCCCGTGGCTACGTAGAGGGTCGAGCCCTCCAGCCACGTGTCCCAGACGACGGCCTCGTTGAAGTCGGCGACCCGTTCGAAGCGAAGGGCCAGGCGGACCTCCCCGTCACTGGATACGAGGACGCCGTCCAGCTCGCCGGCCGAAAAGTCGTCCTGCCGGGTATCGACCCAGACCTTCGGCCGGGCCGCCATCAGGCTGGGGGGGAGCAGGCCGAGGAGGAGGGCCCACCCCAGGGTCCGGAACGTTCGGGCACGGTCGCAAACGAAGGGCCATCGCATCGTCTCAATCGTCTCCGCCGGAGGATGTCGGCCGGGCGGCCGGACGGGGCTGGGTCGGCGCCCGGACGGCGACGGGGAATCGCTCGAGGCCCTCGACGATGTAAGGCACGTCGACCCGCTGGTCCAGGACGATCTCGTAGGGGACCGTGGCGACTCGGCCCTGCGTGCCCCGGGACTGGAGCTGACTGTAGACCTGGAGGGGCAGGTTCCGCAGGAGCTGGGTCCCGCTGATGACCGTCGGGTTCAATCGCACCAAGCGGACGTAAATCCCGTCGTTGGGCCGTAACTGCCGAAGCATGTTCAGGACGTCGTTCAGGCTGGAAAATTCCAAGAACCGGTACAGGCCCGCCGCGTCGAGCTGATTCAGCGTCTGGGCGCCGCCGACGTACAGCCAGTACGTCCCGGGCGCCAACTCGTCCGGCAGGCGGAGGGTCGCCGACTGGACGACGGGCTCCGCCTGGCGGGGGACGACGGTCATCTGCAGGGGAAGCTCGTCGCCCGGGGCCAGGTCTTGGGACAGGAGGCGGACCTCCGTCAGGCGGGCCTGAATGGAGCGGCGGGACTGCTGGAGGGTGATCTCGACGGCCGGGATGCGGACGCTCTCGAAGGGGTTGTTCCAAACGAGGGCCAGGAGGCCGGCGACGAACTGGGGGACCTGCTGGGTCGTCGCCGACATACCGGCGAAGACGTTCCGGACCTCGAGGGGCCGTCCGCCGTCGAGGCTCAGCTTCATCCGAAGCCGCACGTGGCCGTCGTGGACGCCCAGGGGCGACAGGAGAAGGTTGACCATCGAGAGCTGACCGACCAGGAAGGGGGCGATCCAGGGATGCCGGATCGTCTCGTACCGGAAGGTCTGGGACTGATTTTCGTTCTGGACCGTGACCTGGACCCGCGTCCCGTCGGGAAGGGGTCCGACCCGGCCGCCCACACCCGTCCAGACGTCTACGTCGAGGACGCCCAGGGGCCGGTCCAGCTCGGCGATGACGTGGGAGCTCTGATAGCTGGGCAGGACCGCCACCACGCGGGCCCGGTAGAGGGGGAAGTCGATCCGGCCCAGGTTCAGCATCTGGTGGCCGAAGGCGTAGATGCGGTCCCGCTCGACGGCCGTCAGCGTACCGATGTAGGCCAGTTGGAGATCACCCGTCACGAGCGGGATGGCGATGCTCGTGCCCGGGGCCAGGGGCTCGTCCGGGGTCGGCGGGGCGTCCTTCCGGGCGGGGTCGGGCCCGGTGAGGCTACCCGTGACGGACACGCCGAGGGCCTGCCGCCATACGGGGTCCCCAGCCCAGACGCCGGGCAGGGGGGTCCACCCGCGGACGGCCGTCGCCGGAGCGGCCTGAAAGAGCTGTCGGACCCGGTCCTGGTACTGGCGGTACCAGAGGTCCAGGGCCTCGCCCTGCAGGAGCAGGGCCGTCCGCAAGTCCGACCACCGGACGTCGGCCGTCGGGGTCGGCGCCGGCGAGCCAGGCAGGCTCAGGGCCGTCGCCTGAAGTTTCTGCATAGAGGCAAAGGGGACGACGCCGGCGATGGGCTCCTTCGAGAAGGCCCACGCATAGGCCACGGCGCCCAAGAGGCGGCCCTGGATGTAGACGGGGCTCCCGCTCATGCCGGCGAAGACGCCCGCATTCACCAGCTCGGGGGCCTCGATCCGGACGATGACGACGTCCAGGCCCGGCAGGACGTTCGAGAGCCGGCCCAGGACCTCGACGTCAAAGCGGATCGTCCGGTTGCCCCCGACGGTCGTCTGGCCCTCCCCCCGCATGCCCGGCCGGACGTCCTCGACGGGCCAGTAGTCCATCGCATAGGGCGTCGGGGGATTCCATGCCCCGACGGCCAGCAGGGCGAAGCCGACCAGGCTCCCCATCCGAAGGGAATGGCCCCCCTGGACCAGGCCCAGGAGCAGGGCGGCCCCGGCGGCGTCGGCCGTCCAGTCGAGGAAAGACATCGATCGATAGGGGACCCACGCCTGCAGGACCTCGGTCAGGGCCCCCACCGTCCCGGCGGCGACCCAGGCCCACCAGGCCGCACGGGCCTGGGGCCAGTGCCGGCGGACCCACCGGAGGGCCGCCCAGGCGACCCATCCGTACAGGAGGGCATGGTAGAGCTTGTCCTCGGCCGGCACGGAGAGGGGTCGGGGCTGAACCGGGAGGACCGCCAGGACGACCGTCCCGACGACCGTCGCCCACCAGACACCGTCGACTCGGACCCACGTCCAAGGCCACCGACCCATACGGCTATCCCCGTCCACCCAAAAAGTACATGACCCACGCGACGGCCAGGGCGCCGACGACCATGAAGACCCATACCTTCAAGAAGAACCGAATCTGGTCCCGGGCCTCGTCCTTAAAGTATAACGCCAACAGAATAGAGGTGCACAGGGCGAACACCAGCATGTTCAAGAAGTGGCTACGCCACATCGGAAGGCTTCTCCGGGCCGGAAGGCGCCGGCCGGGGTCGGAATATCCGGTCGTACACCTTCAGCACGAGCAGGATGTTCAAGAGGCCCGACGAGATGGCGAAGGTGTACCCCTTTTCCGCCCAGGCGTGCACGACGTCTCCCTGGCCGAAGTTCGACCGCTCGGCCAGCCGCCGCAGGGGACTGTCCGGCCAGGTCTCCATCTGGGGGACCCACCAGAGGGCGAACCAGTAAGCCAGGCCGTTGCCCATCTGGGCCGCCTTTTCCAGGGTCGACCGGACGGGCGCCTCGGGGTCGAACCGGTGTAAGGGACTGCCCAGGAAGAGGCCGTAGAAGAACATGAAGTGGACCGTCACGAACACGACGAGGGCCTGGACGCGACGGCCGAGGACCCAGTGGGCGCTCCCCGGGATCAACCACCCGAGCAGGAGAAGGCCCGCCCGTCGGGCCGTCCGTCCCATCGCCGACAGCGCTTCGACTCGATGCATCGCTCATTACCGCATGCCGGGTCCTGAGAAGTCCCTCAGGACCGGAAGCTTGGGTCTCGGATTCGATACGGGACCCGGGACCTTCATCCCTGTCCCGCCCCGGCGGCCCGCAGGAGCTCCCGGGCGATGATGATCCGCTGAATTTCCGAGGTCCCCTCATAGATGGTCGTCACCCGGGCATCCCGGAAGTACCGCTCCAGGGGATATTCCCGAGAATACCCATATCCGCCAAATATCTGCAAGGCCTGATAGGTGACCTGCTGGCACATCTCCGAGGCAAACAGCTTGGCCATCGAGGCGGCCGCCGTAAAGGGCCGGCCTCGGTCCCGAAGCCAGGCCGCCCGATGGGTCAACAGCCGAGCCGCCTCGATGGAGGTCGCCATGTCCGCCAGCATGAACTGGATGGCCTGGTGTTCGGCTAAAAAGGCCCCGAAGGCCCGCCGTTGGGTCACATACCGGAGGGCCTGCTCGTAAGCTCCCTGGGCGATCCCGACGGCCTGGGCCGCCACGCCGATGCGGCTGGCGCTCAGATGCTCTAAGGCGACCCGGAGGCCCTGCCCCTCGGCCCCCAGGCGGTTCTCGACCGGGACCTCACAGTCCTCCAGGTAGACCGGGTTGGTGACCGAGCTGTGGAGGCCCAGCTTGTCCTCGTTGCGGCCGACGGTCACGCCGGGCCAGGCCGTCTCGACGATGAAGGAGCTGATCCCCCGCTTGCCGGCGGCCGGGTCCGTCACGGCCTGCACGACGAGGACCCGGGCCTTCTCGGCGTTGGTGACCCACACCTTGACGCCGTTCAGGACGTACCGGTCGCCCTTCCGGACGGCCCGGGTCCGGATGCCGGCGGCGTCCGAACCCGTCTCGGGCTCGGTCTGGGCGAAAGCCCCGAGCCACTCGCCCCGGGCCATCGGGGGGAGGTAGCGGGCCCGGGCTTCCGGGGTCCCGTAGCGGACGATCATCGGACAGACGAGGCCCACGTGGACGCCGACAGTGATGGCGACGGAAGCCGAAATCCGGGCCACCTCCTCGACGGCGATGACCTGACCCAGGGTGTCCAGGGGCGTGCCGCCGTATTCTTCGGGGACGGCCGCCCCGAGGAGGCCCAGCTCACCGAGCCGTCGGAGGACCTCATCGGGAAAGTAGCCGGCCCGGTCCCACCGGTCCACGTGGGGGGCGACCTCCGACTCCATGAAGGCCCGGACCGTGTCCCGCAGTAAGTGGTGGTCTTGGGTGTACGCAAACTCCATGACCCTGCCCTTCGGACCGGTCTGCTGGGTCTCCTCCCAAGGGCGTATTTCCAATCGCCATCCGCTCTCGTGCGTCCTGTTCCATGGCCCCGTCCCGACATCACCCCGTCGCCGAGCTTGCTGACGGGTCGGCGTCCCGGCGGAGCCGGGCCTCCAGGAGGGGCCGGAGCCGGTCAAAGGTCGTCGGGATGTCCTCCGGGATCAGGCGGGTCCCGGCGACCGTCGTCATGAAGTTCGTGTCCCCCTCCCATCGGGGGAGGACGTGCATGTGGTAGTGGTCGGCAAATCCGGCGCCCGCACAACGGCCCAAATTCATCCCCAGGTTAAAGCCGTGCGGGCGGTAGGCCGCCTGCAGGACTTCCAGGACGACCGGGACCCAGAGGGTCATCTCCGTCAACGCCTCCGGAGGCGCCTCCGTCGGGGACGCCCAGTGGGTCAGGGGCGCGATCATCATATGGCCGTTCGTGTAAGGATACAGGTTCAACATGATGAGATTCCACCGACCCCGATACAGGACCCACCGCTCCCGGGGGTCGGCCGCCTGGGCCGCCGCACAGAAGATGCAGGCCTGGGTCTCTTCATCGACCCGTTCGAGGTACTTCCTGCGCCAGGGCGTAAACAAGGGTCGCATCGCACCGAGACCGGCGTCGGGCGGGATGGAGGATACAAGATGCAAGATGCAGGATGCAAGACCGGGGTGTCCGGTCGACCATAGCCGTTCCGTCCCGGCGACCCCTTCCTCCCGGACCCCTCACGACACCACGACATCATGGACCTTAAAAAGCCGTACCTTCCGAGGGGTCCCGGGCTCGGTACGCCGGCCGGTCCCACCCCGGCGAACCGGTCTGTTAAGGAAAGGAAACGGGGGGAGCGGATGGGTCGTGGAGCGAATCGCGACCGGGGGGCTGAAGACCCGGGATGGGACCCTATGCCTACCTGCTCAAGACGATGACTCGTCACGTCCCCTGGGAGCCCTCGCCGGACGAGCCCTTCGTGTAGGCCTTGAGCTTTTCCAGCTCCTGGGCCACGATGTCCCCCAGGCGGACCTTGTCGGCCTCCCGCTTCTGGCGGGCCGCCTCGAGTTCCTGCCGGATCCGGTCCCGGTAAAGCTCCCGCAGGCTCAGGACGACCCGCCGCTTCCGGGGCTCCATCTGGATGACCTTGAACTCGAGGGTCTGGCCGACCTCGGGTTCCTCCGTCACGACGCCCTTGCCCCGCCGGCGTCGCACGTAGTGGCCCCGGGGCAGGAGGGCGTCGATGTCGGGGTAACCCTCGGGCCGGACGAAACAGCCATTTTCGAACTTCTCGACGACGGTCCCCCGTACGACGTCCCCGACGGCGTAGCGTTCGGCAAATTCCTTCCAGGGGTTCGGCTGGAGCCGCCGCAGGCTCAAGTAGACCCGGAGGAGGTCAGGTCGCCCCCGCAGGACCTGGGTCGTCACGACCTGGCCCCGGTGGAGGTACTCCGAGGGCGGACAGGGCTTCCTCTGCCAGGTGATCTCCCGGAGGGGGATGAAGCCCAGGACGTCAGGAAATCCGTCGAGCCGGGTGATGGCGCCCCGCATGTTGAAACGGTCGACCGTCGTCGTCACGACCGACCCGGGCGGGTACTTGGCCAGGAATTCGTCGACGGGATTCGGCAGGACGGCCTTCAGACTGAGGGAGATCCGCTTCCGTTTCGGGTCGATGTCGATGATGCGGACCTGGACCGTGTCGCCGACCTTCAGGACCTGGGAGGGGTGCCGCACCCGGGTCGACCACGCCAGCTCCGATATGTGGATGAGGCCCGAGACGCCCGGCTCGATCTCGACGAAGGCCCCGTAGTCCACGACGTTCGTCACGGTCGCCGTCACCGTCTGGCCGACTTCATAGTTTTTGACGGCCTGGGTCCAGGGGTCCGGCGTCAACTGCTTGAGGCCCAGGGAGACCCTCTGCGTCGCCTCGTCGTAGGCCAGGACCTTCACCCGGACCGACTGACCGACCTGGACGACCTCGGAGGGATGCTGGACCCTCTGCCAGCTCAGGTCCGACCTGTGGATCATACCGTCGACGCCGCCGAGGTCCACGAAGACCCCGTAGTCGGTGATGTTCTTGACGACGCCCTCCAGGACGGCCCCCGGCCGGAGGAATTCCAAGACCTGCCGGCGGCGCTTCTCCCGCTCCTCCTCCAGCAGGGCCCGGCGGGAGACGACGGCGGTCCGCTTCTGGACATCGACCGTCAGGACTTTGACCTGGACCGTCTGACCCAGCCAGGCGTCGTAGTCCTCGGGTTTCCGGAGGTCGACCTGCGAGCCCGGCAGGAAGGCCCGGGCACCGCCGAGGTCCACGAAGTAGCCGCCCTTCAGGCGACGCACGACCCGGCCCGTCAGGGGCGTCCCGGCCTGATAGGCCTGGACGATCCGGTCCCAGGCCATCTGGAAGTCGGCCTGGCGCTTCGAGAGGGGGACGTACTCCTGCTCCGGCTCGTACCGCAGGACCTGGACGAAGACCGTGTCGCCCTCGGCGACGGTCAGCTGACCCGTCTCGTCCCGGAGTTCCTCTAAGGGGACAAGGCCCTCGACCCGGTAGCCGATGTCCACGACGGCATGCTCGGTCCCGATGTGAATGACCCGGCCCGTCAGGATCTGCCCCGGCTCCGGCGGGGTGAGCTGACGTTCGACCGTGGACATCAGGAGGGCCGTATAGTCCTCCGGTGACGCCGACTCGCCGGCCGCCTCGCCCGTCGGGGGCGGGGTCCCGGCGTCCGGTCCGTCGGGGACCACCGAGACCGTGTCGGTCGACGGCGCATCGTCGCTGGGCAGGTCCCGCAAGGGTTCTTCTGGGAGCGCCATGGGTCTCACCCCGTCAAGCTCCGGACCGTGGGAAGGAGCATAGCGGCCTTCCGGACCGCCCCACCGTCGGCGAAAATACCCCGCCTACCGGCGACCGCTCGCAAAACCATCCCCCCTCGTCTGCTGAGGCCAAAAGGCAGGGACCCTCAGGAGGGCCGCGATAGAAGGCACCCAGCGGAGCCAGTCCGATAAAACACGCATCCTGGTGGGCGATAGAGGACTCGAACCTCTGACCTCTGGTTCGTGAAACCAGCGCTCTACCATCTGAGCTAATCGCCCCCTCGATACAAGTTTACCCGGTTCCTCCGGCCTTTGCAAATGCCTCTCCGATGGTCCGGACTCCCGGCCCCCTGAACGGCCACATCACAGCGTGTACCGCAGGCCGAACCGAAAGATGCGGGGCGAGACGAGCTCGGTGACCTTATCGTAAAGCTCCGGTACGTTGGCCGACCCGAACTTCTTGGTCGCCACGGCGTTGTTCGTCACGTTGAAGGCATCCAACAGGACGGCCAGCCGCCCGGTCCCCACCCGGAAGCCCTTCTCGACCCGGAGGTGGACCAGCCAGAGCGTCGGGAGGCGCTTGTCCTCAAGCCGGTGGGTGTACACGGACACGACGGCGCCCCACCCGTTGGAGACCCGGGGGACCTGATAGACGGAGCTGTATAGGAGACCGTCCCGGGCGAGGACCGTCCCCGTCAGGACGAAGCCGCCGGGGAGTTCGACGGCGCCCCCGGCCTTGACCATCCAGCGGACGTTGTTCATGACGTCGGGCTCCCAGCCCGACATGAAGTAGGGACCGCCATTCATCTGCTCCACGTTCGTCGGGTCGACGTAGGCCCGGCGGTCCCGGAAAAACTGGTCGTTCTGCTGGAGGGTCAGGGACCCGAAGGCCATCCACCGCCCGGCCCTCCGACGGGTCACCCGGACCTCCAGGCCCCGGTACCGGGTGTGGAAGGCCGGCCGATTCGCCCACTCGACCCCCGCCGGCTTCTCCCGCCCGCACTCGTAATAGGGCCACCCGCCCCACTCCGAGGGGAGCCGCCCGGCCTCGACCCAGCAGGCGTAAATGGCATCGGCCGTCACCCGCCCCTCGGGGTCGTACGGAAACTGCCAGACGTAGTCCCAGGCCCGCCGGTAGAAGACCGTCCCCCCGACCGTCCAGACGCCCCCCAGGCCCCCCTCCAGGCCGACGGTCAGCTCCAGGGCCTTGGGCGACCGATACCCCGGGGCCACGACGGCGACGACCCGATGGGGGTCGCCCGGCACGTGGTCCCAAAAGGTCGGCGCCGTCCAATCCACCTCGTCGGCGTCGGGGACCCCGTCCCCGTCGGCGTCGCCGAGCCACCGAAACCGCAGTTCCCGCCGGCCCGTCGGGGCCAACGCCAGGGCCTCCTCCACGCCCAGGGCCGACGGATACAGGGCCGCCGAGGCCTTCAGGACGGCCGCCCCCCCGCCCCCCAGGTCATAGCTCAGGCTCAGCCGGGGCGACAGCGTCGCCCACTGAAAGGGCGCCCGCCGGTCGGGCGTCGACCCCCCCGGGAGCCAGTCCGGCCGCAGGCGATGCGCCGGCGCCGTCGACGCCAGCAGACCGCTCGTCTGAACGTCCCACCGGAGGCCGATGACGCCCGTCAGCCGGCCCCACGTGACGGTGTCCTGCACGTACAGACCCCACCGGCGCACGAACGACCGCGTGTGACCCTCCCGGACGAGCCAGACCTCGCCGCCCGCCGACGGGTCACCCCGGTCCAGGTAGGCCACCCCGAGCCCGTTGGCAAAACCCTCGGCCCGGCGGACCCGGGTGTCTCGGAACTCGAGACCGAACTTGACCTCGTGGTGAAGACCCAGCCACCGGGGCCGTCGGAAGAGGCCCTGGAGGTTCCCGCTAAGACTCCGAGAACGGACGTCACTCCAGGCGTAGCTGTCGTGCCAGATGCCCGTCGCATAGTCATATACGCCCGGTCGGTCCGTCCCGCCCTGGGGGAACCGGCGGTCCAGCGTCTGGTTCCATCCGACCCTGCCGGACAAAAACAGCCGGTCACTCACGAGCCAGTCGTCCTGGACTTTCACCAGGGACATCCACTCCTCTTGACGGTACGTCGTCTCCGGGGGCCGCTCGAAGTCGGCTTCCATACCCCGCCGGTGGTTCCACGACCCCAGGCCCAAGACTTCCCCCATGTGGTCCCCCAAGCGAGCGTTGAGCTTGGCCGTCCCGTGGTCCAGATGACGGACGTCATGCTGGAATTGGGCGACGATCGTCTCGGCCTCGTCACCTGTCTCAGCGTCCCCGGCCGTCGGGGTCATCAGGTCGTAGTCCAGGCCCCCATAGCCGGCCCAGAGCCACAGGCGGTCCCGCCGGAGGGGGCCGCCCCACTGGAGGCCGTAGTCCCTGACGTCCCGGATGCGGTCGCTCTCGACCTCCGGGGCCAGCTTTGGGCGAAGCTCTTCGGTCACGTTGTCCCCCTGGAACCGGTCGTTGGCCCACAGGAAGCGGCCCCCGCCGGACACCCGGTTCTGCCCCCGCCGGGTCACGAGGTTGACCGTCACGCCCCCCGTGAAGACCTCGACGTCAGCCGCCCCCGTCGAGACCTGAAGTTCCTCGACGGCGTCGAAGTCGAAATAGGCCGGGCTGGTGCCCGGGACGGCCACGTCCGTGACGGGAAGCCCGTCCAGGTACCACTGGTTGTCGCGCCACTCGGCGCCCCGGGCCATGAAGTCCGACTGCCGGCCGGCCTCGGAACCGCCGTCCAGCCGTTCCGTCTCGACAAACACCCCGGGCGTCAGGGCCAGCATGGACCAGGGGTCCCGGGCGACGGGCACGCCCTCGAGGACCTCCTTGGAGAAGTGGGTCGCCACCTCGGCCTTCTTCGGGTCGACCATCGGGACCTGACCCCGGACGACGACGGCCGCCTCCGCTCCCGGGGCCATCTGGACGTCGACCCGAACGTTCAGGCCGACCCGGACCTCGACGTCCGTCCGCTCGACGGGCCGAAACCCCGTCAGGTCGAGGTGGACGGCATAGTCCTTCGCCGGCGGCAGGCCCGGAAACAGGTAGTCCCCGGCGGCGTCCGTCACGGTCACGAGACGTCCGAGGACGACCGACGTCAAGGTCACCGTCACGCCGGGTAGGGGCCGGCCCTCGGGGTCTGTGACCCGCCCGTAGATGCTCCCCGTCCGGGCCTGGCCCGCAACGTCTACCGCCCAAGAAGTCAGCACGACCCAGCTGACCACCAGTGCGAATCGACGAACGCTCCCCGTCACGACGGGACCTCTACCCAAGCGTACCCCAGCCGTTCCGTCCGGGAAGACCCGCACGGATTCGGCCTTTCCTATCGTCCGAGAAGCACGATGTTGCAAGCCCAGGGACGCGGGATGCCAGGATACAGGATACCCGCTTCGGAATGCAAACCCGACGGGTGACTGTTCCAAAATTGGTTGGTCCATGAGCCGATCGCCTCGATCGGACTTGCAAAACGGGAGGTCCGGGGGTGAGTTCCCCAGGATGCCCCATCCGGACGAGGTTTCCCGGGCATTTGCCCACCCAAAATGGAACAGTCACCGACGGGGTCCTCCGGGGCGGCCCCGGAGTGTCGAAACGGTTAGACAGAGTGTTTATCCCGTTAGACACGGGGCGTCGGCCTCCGGTCGGGGTGGCCGTCCCGGGGCGGCGGGCCTCAGCGGCACGGAGTTTGCTAAGGAAAGGACGAGACGTTCCGCCGGCCGAGACGGCGGGTGCGCACGACGACGTTTCTGGGCGGCGGGTGGCCGCACGCGGGACCGCACGAGCGGGTGGGCGGGAGGCGTCTATCCGAAGGTGGTGGCCATCGAGTCCCGGCGGTGGCGGCGGGGGAGGGCCCGCGAGCGAAGGCCGGGGCTCTATCGGTCCGGTCCCCCAACCGGTGCGTGGCCTCCCGGACTCTGGACCTGTCCCATCGGCCGTCCTGAATCCCAGGACTTCGGGACTTGCGTCGGCCGGGGGTCTGGCGGTAAGATGATCGCCCGTCGGGATGTTCTCATCCTGAGACGGAATTACCCACGCTTTACCCTCCTGGCCAGCCGGAGGGGGTGCCCTTCCCCAGGGACCCCCTTCGGTTGCTTATTTTTCGGCAATTCGGGAATTCGGGAGTCCAGAAATAAGGAGGGGTCGGGTCAATCCGAACTCCCGAGTTCCCGGATTGCCGAATTCCCGAACTCCCGAGTACCCGACGCCCGGAGGCCCCGATGGTATCCCGGGTCCTGGTGACCGGCGGGGCCGGCTTCATCGGCTATCATCTGGTCCGATGGCTGGCCCGGCGGGGCTATGACGTCCGAGTCCTGGACAACGGCCGCACGGGACGGCTGGACCGATTCGACGGGCTACCCGAGGCCCGGTCTGTGACCGTCCTGCGGGGGGACGTCACCCAACCGGCTGACTTGGCGGCGGCCTGTGAGGGCGTCGACTACGTCGTCCATCTGGCCGCCCAGGTCTCGGTCGTCGAATCGATGGACCGGCCGGAGGAGACGTGGGCCATCAACGTCCACGGGACGGCCCGGCTCCTGGAGGCGGCCCGGCGGTGCGGCGTCCGGCGGGTCGTGTTCACATCGTCGTGTGCCGTCTATGGGGACGGCCTCGAGCCGCCCTTCCGGGAGGCCGACGCCCCGAGGCCGACCTCGCCCTACGGCCTGAGCAAGTGGATGGGGGAGCACCTGGCCGAGTTTTACACCCGGGTCTTCCGTCTGCCGGTCGTGACCCTTCGGTTATTCAACATCTACGGACCCGGCCAGCGGGCCGACTCGCCTTACGCCTCGGTCATTCCCCGATTCATCGGGGCCATCCGCCGAGGGACCCCGATGACCGTCTATGGGACGGGAGACCAGACCCGGGACTTCGTATTCGTCGAGGACGTCGCCCGCATCATCGAGAAGGCGCTCCACACGCCCGAGGCCGACGGACTCGTCATCAACGTGGGCACCGGTCAGCCCACGGCGGTCAACGACCTGGCCCGACTCCTGCAAGAGCTCGCCGGTCGGTCCGTCGGGGCCCGCCATGAGCCGCCCCGGCCCGGCGAGATGCTCCACGCCTGGGCCGACACGGCCCGGCTCGAGTCCGTCCTGGGGGTCTCCCCGAAGGACCTGACGCCCCTCCGGGAGGGCCTGGCCCGGACGTGGGCGGAGGAAGGAGCAGACGGACAGGTGGGGAGGTAGGGAAGTCGGGGGATAGGTCGTCGGTCGGAACGCCCGTCGTCCTGCCGGGCGTTCTCCTTTCCGACTTTCCGAGTCGGGAGTCGTCCCGGCATTCAGGACCGACGTGACGACGCGGCGGGGCTGAACCCCGGCGTGCGGCCTCGGTACCCGATCGTCACGCCATCCCGACGATGTCGAGGCACGGCCATGAGGCCCTGGATGACGAGTCTGATCGTCGGAATAGGCCTTGGGGCGGCCCTGACGGCCTGGGTCGGGAGTCGCTACTGGCGGTCCGGCCCGGAGCCGACGGCTTGGACGGAGACGGCCGGGCCGGACCGTCCGGAATTCCGGGCGGCTTTTGCGCCGGTCCAGCGCTCAGGCCCAGCGCCGGCCCCGTCGCCTTCGGGGGACCTACGGGTGACGCCTGTCGTGATGGCCGTCCGGAAGGCGTCCCGGGCCGTCGTCAACATCAGCACCGAGCAAGTCCTCCGGGCCCGCGTGAACCCCTTCGGCGCCTTCCTGGAAGACCCCTTCTTCGAGCGGTTCTTCCAAGACTTCTTCGAGCCCTACTACCGGGAATTCCGGACCCAGAGCCTGGGGTCGGGATTCATCATCCACGCGAAGGGGTTCATCGTCACGAATTACCACGTCATCGAGCGGGGGACGACGATCATCGTCCGGTCGGTCGACCGTCGGGAGTTCCGGGCCCGGGTCGTCGGGACCGACGCCGAGCACGACATCGCCGTCCTACGCGTGGACAGCCCGCAGGCCCTCCCCGTGGCCGACATCGGGACCTCGACCGACCTCATGGTTGGGGAGCCCGTGATCGCCATCGGGAACCCCTTCGGCCTCTCCCACACGGTCACGACGGGCGTGATCAGCGCCCTCCACCGTTCTGTCCGGACGCCCGAGCGCGTTTACAACGACTTCATTCAGACGGACGCTCCCATCAATCCGGGCAACAGCGGGGGACCGCTCCTGAACATCTACGGAAAGGTCATCGGCGTCAATACGGCCATCCGGGCGGAGGCCCAGGGCATCGGGTTTGCCATCCCCATCGACCTCGTCATGCGGGTCGTCCGGGACCTACTGGCGTTCGGGCACATCCGCCAGACCTGGTGGGGCTTTCGCCTGGAGGAGAGTCTCCGGCCCCGGGGCCTGGAGGTCACGTACCTGTACCCGGGCGGCCCGGCCGAGGCGGCGGGGGTCCGCCTGCGGGACGTCATCGTGCGGGTCGAAGGCCAGCCGACGGAGACGCTGGAGGACTTCTACCGGATATGGGAGAGCCTGCCGCCGGATAAAGACGTCACCGTCGAGGTCCTCCGGGGCTCGCAGGGCCAGACGCTTCGGGTCCGTCTTCCGACGTTGACGGTCGAGCAGGCCGTCGAGGTCATCGACCGGTTGATGGGCCTGCGGGGGGTCCTGGTCGATCCCCGGGTCCGACGGCGATATGACCTCCCCCTGGAGTACGGATGGCTCCTGACCGAGGTCCGTCCCCGAAGTCCGGCGGCGGCCATCGGCTTTCAGCCCGGGGACGTCGTCGTCCAGATCAACGACCAGACCCTGAACAGCGAGGAAGCCCTGGTACGGAGCGCCATCGGCCTCTTTCAGGTCGCCCGGGCGGCCGTCCAGGTGTACCGTCGGCCCTACATCTACTCGGTCGAGGTCCCCCTGTTTGGGCCTCCGGCCGGATAGCCGAATCGAGTGCCCGGCAAGGCCGGCCGATGGGTGGGCGTTTTCCTCGGTGGTTTTTCGGCGCCGTCATGACGGCCGGCGTTCCGCAGCCACCCCGTATGGGCGAGTTTGCTTCGTCGTGCCTGGGTGGGCATCATAATCCAGTAGTTTCCTTTCCGCCGTCCCCTCTCTCGAAAAAGGACCGGTCCCGATGGAGCCGGGAACGGTCCAAAGCCTCACGCATCGCTCAGAAGAGAGGGTCCCCATGCGAGGGCATCGGCTCCTGATGGGACTGCCCCTCTTCGCCCTATGGGCGGTCGCGGCCGACACGCCCCGGGAAATCCCCGTCGTGGCGAAAAACTGGGAGTACCGGCCGAACGTCATCGAACTCTGTAGCGGCGAGCGGGTCCGTCTCCTCATCGAGACCCAGGACCGAGACCACGGCTTTGAGTTCAAGGCGGCAGGCGTAAAGGTCAAACTCCTCAAGGGGAAGGTGACCCCCGTCGAGTTCACGGCGCCGGCCCCGGGGACTTACGAATTCAAGTGCGCCTTCTACTGCGGGAAGGGCCACCGGGGGATGAAGGGTCAAGTCGTCGTCCGGAATTGCTGAGGGCTCGGGGCTGGGTGTCGGCACCTCAATGCCCGACGCCGAATTCAATAGGCCCGGGCCAGGAACTTGAGGACGTTGAGAAGAGCCTCCAAAGCCCCTCGGTCCCCCCGCCGGGTCGTCCCGGCGTCGACCCAGGCCGTCACGTACATCTCGGCCATCTTGGCCGTCACGCCCGTGAGGCCCGACCGGACGGCCGCCAGCTGGGTCATGACGTCCCGGAAGTCGGCGCCCGACTCGATCATGCGGATGACCGTCTGCAAGTGACCGGCCAGCCGGGCCAGGCGGACCCGGAGGTACCGCCGGGGCGCCGGCGGCAGGGTCAGGCGGGTCCCCGGCGGCCGGACCGTCGAGGCCGGACGGGTCTTCTTGGGCGTCGGACGGGCCCGATGAGCCGCTCGCCGGACCCGGGGCGAGGTCACCGGCCGGGAGCGGTGCTTTCGGACGTCCTTCCGCTGGTTCATCCGTGTCCCCCTGGTACCGTCCACCTCCCGACCCTGCCCATCGGCCGGCTCAGGGCGACCGTTGGTCCCGCCGTCACGGACTTACAGAATCCGCCGCAGGAGCTGTTCCAACAGCTCCCGGCCCCGCTCCGAGACGTACCGACCCGGCTCCGGCGGATGGGCCGGCAGGATCAGCTCAAAGTCGTAGGGGAGGAGCTTCCGCAAGACGACCCGCTTGAGGACGGGGTCGAAGTCCCACGGGTGCGGCGGCACAAAGAGCTGGCCCTGGGGATTGATGTTGAGGGCGTCCCCGATGAACAGGACGCCGGGCGGCCGTAGGTCGAGGAGGGCCGAGCTTCCCGGCGTGTGGCCCGGCAGATGGACGATGGCGATGTCCGGGTTCAGCATGAAGTCGCCTTCAAAGGGGACCTCGACCTCGACCCCCTGGACGTACCGGGCCTCGCTCTTGTGGATGATGACCCGCGCTTGGAAAAATTCATGGAAAGAGGCCGCCGCCCCGATGTCGTCTTTGTGGGTGAGGAAGATGTACCGCACGCCGCCCCGGCGTTGGATGGCCCGGATCACGTCCACCTGGTAGGCCGGCACGTCGACGAGGAGATTCCCCTTGGGGTGCAGGACCAGATAGCTCTGGGCATGATACGTCGCCTCGTCGTACGCGGCGATCCACAAGACGTCCGGTCGGCCGTGGACGGCACGTAATACCATCGCAGTCACCCGACGCTTCGGGACGAAGTGACGCCGTGATAGGGTGACAGAGGTCGCTCATGGCTCGTGGGGGACGGCCCATAGGAGGCGGCGACGAGCCATGAGCCCTGACCGATGAGCCATCGATGACCCCGTCCGGTCGTCCCGTCATCACGGCGAGGGGCACCCATGTCTGGCCCTCCCGGCCGACGGAAAAGGCCGGCCCGCCGTCCCTGTCGGACAGAAGCCCCGCCGTCAGGACTGGGAATCGGTCCGTGGCCACCGGGACAGGTGGAGCATGCTGAACAGCAGGACCCCGATCCCCAGGGTGATGAATGCGTCGGCGAAGTTAAACGTAGGCCAGTGGTACTCTCCGTAATAGAAGTCGAGGAAGTCGACGACGTACCCCTGGGTCAGGCGGTCCCAGGTATTGCCGAGGGCACCGCCCAGGACGAAGGCAAAGCCCAGGGTCACCCAATGATTTTCATGACGTAAAAAGAAAAAGTATACTACGATGACGCCGAACGACAGGAGGGAGAGCAGGAGGATGGCGTTCTGGGCCAGGGGGTGCGAGGCGTCGGCAAAGAGGCCGAAGACGACCCCCCGGTTGTGGATGTACGTGATGTTCAAAAAACCGGGGAGGACCGGGACCGATTGATAGAGGTTCATATGCGTCGTGACCAGCCGCTTACTGAGCTGGTCTAAGACGAAGATGGCGGCGCACACCAAGACAAACCAGACACGGTCCCGCCAGCGCATGAGGCCCTTCGCCTCGCCCACATTCCGGTTACAAGTTTAACCGTTCGACGACCCGGATGCAACGCGGACAGAGCATGGGCCATCGCCGATGGCCGCCGACTTCCGGGTCATACATCCAGCAACGGTCGCACCGGCGGCCGTCGGCCGGCCGGACCTCGACCTCGTAGGTCTGGGCCGGCAGGTCCGGGTCCGTCGTGAGGGTCACCTGAGACACCATCAGGACCTCCCGGAGTTCGGGCAGGTAGTCCCGGAACCAGGCGTCCTTCCGGGGATGGCGGACGGTCACGTGGGCGTCTAAGGAACTGCCGATCCGTTTCGCCGCCCGCGCCTCCTCCAGGGCCTTCAGGGCCACTTCCCGGACGGCTCGAAAGGCCCGGACCCGCTCGATGCCTTCCGAGTCCAGGGCCCACCGGTACGGCGGGGCCAGGGTATCGAGGAAGACGTGGTCGGGCTTGCCCGGGTAGGCCGGCAGGTAGGCCCATGCCTCGTCGGCCGTGAAGCTGAAGATGGGCGCCATCAGGCGGAGGAGCGAACGGGTCGTCTCGAAGAGGACCGTCTGGGCGGCCCGGCGGCCGGGGTCGTCCGGATGGGAGCAGTAGAGGCGGTCCTTCAGGACGTCCAGGTAGAAGGCGCTGAGGTCCTGATTGCAGAACTGGTACAGGGCGTGGTAGGCGACGTGGTACCGGTAGTCCTCGTAGGCCCGGGCCACGCGGCGTTCGAGCTCCAGGAGCTGGGCGAGCATGTACTGGTCCAGGCCCGGCAGGGCCTCGACGGGCTGGGCGTGGACCGTCGGGTCGAAGTCGTAGAGGTTCCCCAGCATGAAGCGGACCGTGTTCCGAATCTTGCGGTATTGCGTGGCGACCGTCTGGAGGATGTTCTCCGACAGGCGCATGTCCTCCCGGAAGTCGACCATGGCCGCCCACGCCCGCAGGATCTCGGCCCCGAAGGCCTCGATGACGGCCTCCGGCTCGATGACGTTCCCCAGCGACTTGGACATCTTCTGGCCGGCCTCGTCGACGACGAACCCGTGGGTCACGCAGGTCGTGTACGGCGAGGCGCCCCGCGTGAGGACGCCGACGAGGAGCGAGCTGTTGAACCAGCCCCGGTACTGGTCGTGGCCCTCGAGGTAGAGGTCGGCCGGCCACGGGAGGTCCGGCGAAGTCCCCAGGACGGCCTCGTGGCTCGTGCCCGAGTCGAACCACACGTCCAGGATGTCCATGCCCTTTTCGAAGGCCGTCCCCCCGCAGGCCGAACAGCGGGCGCCCGGCGGGACGAGTGCGTCAGCCGGCCGGGCGTACCAGGCGTCGGCCGTCTCCCGCTCGAAGACGTCGGCGACGTGGTCGAAGACCCGGTCGTCCTGCAGGAGCGCCCCGCACTGCCGGCAGTAGAACTGGGGGATCGGGACGCCCCAGAGGCGCTGGCGGGAGATGCACCAGTCGGGCCGAGCGGCGATCATCTGGCGGATACGCTCCTCGCCCCAGGGCGGGACCCACCGGACGGTCGAGATGACCGCCAGGGCCCGCTCCCGCAAGCCCCCGGCGTCCATGCGGATGAACCACTGCTCGGTCGCCCGGAAGATCAGGGGCTGTTTGCACCGCCAGCAGTGGGGATAGCTGTGCCGGATGGAGCCGGCCCATACGAGGGCGCCCCGCTCTCGCAGGAGGTCGACGATCCGGGGGTTGGCCTCGAAGACGTGCAGACCGGCAAAGACGCCGGCCTCCTCCGTGAAGCGGCCCCCGTCGTCGACGGGCGACAGCACGGGCAGGTCGTAGGCCCGGGTCGCCAGGAAGTCCTCCAGGCCGTGACCGGGGGCCGTGTGGACGAGGCCCGTGCCCTGCTCGAGCGTCACGAAGTCGGCCAAGACCCCCAGGGACGTCCGCGGCAGGAAGGGGTGCTGAAACCGGGTCCGCTCGAAGGCCGTGCCCCGGACGGTCCGGACGAGGCGGCCCCGGACGCCCGTCGTCTCCTGAATGGCGGGCCACAGGGCCGTGGCGACGACCCAGTACGTACCGTCGACCTCGTAGAGGCCGTACTCGTATTCGGGATGGAAGGCGATCCCTACGTTGGCCGGCAGGGTCCACGGCGTCGTCGTCCAGATGACGGCGTCGACGGGGCGGTCGGCCCATTCCGGGCCGAACACGCCGGCGGCCGAGTCGGGGTCCATCCGGAAGCGGACGTAGATGGAGGGCGACGTGCGTTCCTCGTACTCGATTTCGGCCTCGGCCAGGGCCGTCCGGTCCGTGTAGCACCAGAGCACGGACCGGAGGCCCCGGTAGACCAGGCCCGCCTTCACGAACTGGCCCAGGACCCGGACGATCGTGGCCTGGTACTTGGGGTCCATCGTCTTGTAGGGATGCGCCCAGTCGCCGAGACAGCCCAGGCGGATGAAGCCCTGCTTCTGGATTTCGATGAAGCGCTCGGCATACGCCCGGCAGTACTGCCGGAAGGCGACGGGGTCCATCGTCTGCTTACGGGCGCCGAGCTCCTTCTCGACGTTCAACTCGATGGGAAGCCCGTGGCAGTCCCAGCCGGGGACGAAGGGCGTGTCGTAGCCCAGCAGGAGGTGGGACTTCACGGCGATGTCCTTGAGGATCTTGTTGAGGGCCGTCCCCAGGTGGATCGGCCCATTGGCGTAGGGCGGCCCGTCGTGGAGGACAAAGCGGGGCGCCCCCCGGCGGGCGGACCGCACCTTCTGGTAGAGGTCGGCCTTCTGCCAGCGTTCGATCATCTGGGGTTCCCGCTCCCGGAGCTGGGCCCGCATCGGGAACGCCGTCCGGGGCAGGTTCAGGGTATCGTCCCACGATCGGTCCGAGTCCGTCGCCATCGTCCGTTCTCTCCGGCCCAAGCCCTTCCCGGCGGCGGGGAGGGGCGGATTCGGCGTCCTGGAGGGGTTCGGAAATGGGGGTCAGGGGAGCCGGGCCTGACCGGCCACCCGGCGCCCAGACCGACGCCGCAGGTAAGGCACAGGCACCGTTCCGCATCAATCCAAGGTCTACAAGATAGAGCAATCCCCGGGACCTGACAAGACGACCGACCCCCCCATCCCGGACGCCGGGAGTCGTACCGCCGCCGTCCGTCCAGGCCCCTAAACCCAGCCTTAACCGAGGGGGCCGATCTTGGGGCGAGTCGGGCATCGGGCCATCCCCGATGCGCCATCCGCCGTTCGTGGATGGAGGACTGCGATGGTAGCTTGGAAGCGGTCGTCCAGGGTCTTCCGATGGGTCCTCGGGGCCCTGGTCGTTCCGACGGGTCTCCTGTGGGCGCAGGTGTCCCTGGTCGACCCCCAGATTCCGGCCTACCGACCGGTCGGTGGGATCGCCGGGAACCTGAACAGTGTCGGCTCCGACACGATGAACAACCTGGTGACCCTACTCGCCGAGGGCTTCCGGAAGTTCTATCCCAGCGTGAACGTCCAGGTCGAGGGCAAGGGAAGCTCGACGGCGCCGCCGGCCCTCCAGAGCGGCACGGCCCAGCTCGGGCCGATGTCCCGGGAGATGAAGGCCTCGGAGGTCGCCGAATTTGAACGGAAGTTTGGGTACAAGCCGACGCCGGTCGTCGTCGCCGTCGACGCCCTGGCCGTGTACGTCCATCGGGACAACCCGCTTGCCTGTCTGACGATTCCCCAGGTCGACGCCGTCTTCTCGTCGACCCGCCGGTGCGGGTATCCCCGGCCCATCCAGCGGTGGGGCGACCTGGGTCTGACGGGGCCCTGGGCCTCCCAACCCATCCGCCTGTACGGCCGGAATGCCGCCTCGGGGACCTATGGGTACTTCAAGGAACACGCCCTCTGCGGCGGGGACTTCCAGAACGAGGTCAAGGAACTGCCGGGGTCGGCCTCGGTCGTCCAGGCGGTCACCCAGGACCGTTTCGGGATGGGCTACAGCGGGATCGGGTATCAGACGCCCGGCGTGCGGGCCGTCCCCCTGGCCCCCAAGGAGGGAGCCCCCTGTGAGGCGGCGACGCCGGAGAATGCCCTCTCGGGCCGGTACCCCCTGGCCCGGCCCCTGTACATTTACGTGAACAAGGCCCCGAATCGACCCCTGGACCCGCTCGTCCGAGAATTCCTGCGGTTCGCCCTGAGCCGGGAGGGTCAGGAGGCCGTCGCCAAGTCGGGGTACGTCCCGCTCCCCAAGTCGGTCGTCGACCGGGAGCTGGCGAAGGTCGGGAGTTAGAGGCTCTATGGCCGTCCCTTGGGAAGTCCTGACCCAAGCCGTACGGCAGTGGCGAGACTACCGGCTCCGGCGGCAGTGGGTCGATGTCGTCGCCCGGGTCTCGATCCGGACCGGCGGCCTGCTCGTCATCTTGGCGATCCTCGGCGTGGCCCTCGTCCTGGTGGCCGAGAGCTGGCCCCTGTTTCGGCCGCCGGTCTTCCGGCCCGTCCCGGCCGGGGTCTCTCCCGGACCGGCGGCCCTGCCCGTCTGGGCGGCGACACTCCTCATGGACGACTACGGGGAGACCCTGGTCGGCGTCGCCCCAGACGGTCAGTGGCACCTCCTGGCGTGGCCGTCCCTGAGGCGTCTCCAGACGGGTGTCCTCGTGCCTCCGACGGAGAGGGTCGGCTCCGCCGCGTCGTCTCCGTCCGTCCCGGCCGGCGGGGCCGACCCATGGGGCCATCAGGGGGCCGTCGCCACGGCGTCCGGCCAGATATGGCTGTGGAAGCCGACTTGGAACTGGCAGTACTCGGGGAACCGCCGGACCCTGGCCGGTCTTTCTGTCCAGGCCGTGTCCTGGGCCCAGGTGCCTCTGACCTCGGACGAGGCCGTGACCCGTCTGGCCGTCCAGGCCGGCGACCGGCCGGAGCAGACCCGGGTCGCCGTCCTCACCGACCGGGGACGGCTGTTCCTGGTCGTCAGCCGGCGGGTCGGCGGCCTCTTGGAAGAAACGTGGGTCCCGACGGTCTGGGAGGTCCGGCCCCGTCCGTCCCAGACGACGGCCCTGGCCCTGGCCGAGGGTCGTCTCTATGCGGGCACGCCCGAGGGGGTCGTCTGGGTCTACGAAGTTTCGCAAGACGCCCCGCCCGTCTTCCGGGAGGCCGTCCGGCTATATCCGGAGGACCCGGCCCCGGTCACGGCGATGGCGACCCTCCTGGGCCGCTGGGCCCTGGCCGTCGGTGACGCCCGGGGACGAGTCTGCGTGGCCTTCCCGGTCCGCCGCCCCGAGGGATGGCGTCTCACCCGGGTCCGGGACTTTCGGCCCCAGGACGGGGCGGTCCGCTCGATCGTACCGGCTCCGTTGACCCGAGGCTTTTTGACCCTGACGGATCGGGGGGCCGTCGCCTGGCACCACAGCACGGCCGGGACGACCCGCTTCGAGGCCCGCCCGTCGCCTACGGTGTGGTCCCACGGCGTCATCGCCCGGGACCTGGGGAACGTCCTGTTGGTCGATGCGTCCGGCCGGGGGTACGCCTACGAACTGCGGGACCCCCATCCAGAAGTCAGCCTGCGGGCCCTCTTGGGAAGAGTCTGGTACGAGGGCTACGACCGGCCCCAGTGGGTCTGGCAGTCCAGCGGCGGTTCCCAGGCGTTCGAGCCGAAGTACTCGCTCGTCCCCTTGGTCTTTGGGACCCTCAAGGGGACGTTCTACGCCCTCGTCTTCGCCGTTCCCCTGAGTCTGCTCGGGGCCCTGTACATGGGCCAGTTCATGGATCCGACCGTCCGGGCTCAGCTCAAGCCCGTGATCGAGCTGATGGCCGGCCTGCCCAGCGTCGTCCTCGGCTTCGTGGCCGGCCTGTGGCTGGCGCCCCGGGCGGAGGCCTGGTTTCCGGCCCTCCTCGTCTGGCACGGGGCCTTTGTCGCCGGGGGTCTGACGAGCCCCCTGGTATGGCGGCTGTGGCCCTGGAAGCCCCGAGAGCGAAGCCGTCAGGACCGTCTCAAGCTGGTCATCACCGGCCTCTGGCTGACGGCCCTGTTCCTCATCTGTTTGGAGGGCAACCGGGTCATCGAGGCGGCCCTCTTCGGGGGCGACTACCACCAGTGGTTTCAGCGACGGCTGGGATGGACGTACGAACAGCGGAACGCCCTCGTCGTCGGGTTCGCCATGGGGTATACGGTCGTGCCGATCATCTTCTCCATCGCCGAGGAGGCCATCGCCGCCGTCCCCCGGGACTGGATCGCCGGGGCCCTGGCCTTAGGGGCGACTCCGTGGCAGACGCTCCGGTCCATCGTGATCCCGGCGTCCCTCTCGGGCATCGTGTCGGCCGTCATGGTCGGCTTCGGCCGGGCCGTCGGGGAGACGATGATCGTCTTGATGGCGACGGGCAACACGCCGGTCCTGGACCCCTCGCCCTTCGTGGGGTTCCGGACGATCTCGGCCAACCTGGCCGTCGAACTCCCGGAGGCCGCCGTCGGCGACACGCACTATCGGGTCCTGTTCCTGTCGGCCCTGCTCCTGTTCGGGTTCACGGTCGTCGTCAATACGGTCGCCGAACTCCTCCGGGAGCGCGTCCGGCGGCAGTACTATCAACGGTAGGCAGACAGGGGCATCCTGCATCTTGCAAAGAGGGCCGACGATGCGGAAGCGCACGATCCCCCGCTGGCGGGCCGAGGCCACGCCCCTCCTGGGCCTCTGCGGGGCCAGCCTGGCGATGGCCCTCCTGATGACCGCCGCCATGCTGGGCCTGATCTTCTCCCAGGGCCTGGGCCTCTTCTGGCAGAAGCGCCTCGTGCTCCTCGAGCTCCGGGACGGGTCCCGCTGGCTCGGCGAGGTGTGGACCCGGCAGACCGTCCCGGACCCGGCGACAGGCCGGTCGGTCCGTCGCATCTCCCTCCACCACGGCAACCGGGACCTCTGGGGCACGGCCTTCCGGTGGGTCGACGAGGCCGACGTCGTCCGCCGGGAATATCCGCCTGACGCCGTCCGCATCGAGCGCCTCGCCTGGGGTCCCGCCTTCGGCCAGCCCCGCCGGGTCTGGGTCGGCGACCAGCCCTTCCTCGAACCCGTCGACGTCCGGGACCCCGTCTGGCGGGAGCTCTTCGTCAGCGTCCTCCGGGACCGCCAGGCCCTTCAGGACGTCGAGGACCAGATCGAGGAAGTCAACGACCGCCTGGAGCGAGTCCGGCGTCGGGAACTCCGACTCCGCTACGCATCGCCGCCGGACCGGCCGGTCCGGGAGGCGGCCCTCCAGGCCGAGAAGGCCCGATGGGAGCGGGTCTACAGCGTCCTGGCCCTGCGCCGGGCGGCCCTGACGGAACGTCTCGGGCAGTATGTCCTGGAGGTGACGGCCGCCGACGGGACGGCCCTCCGCATCCCCCTGGCCCAAATCACCGCCGTCATCCCGGCCAACCGGATGGGCCTGGGAGAACGCATTCGCCTGTATGTCCGCCGATACTGGGAACTCATCACCGAAAATCCCCGGGAGGCCAACACCGAGGGCGGCGTCTTCCCGGCCATCTTCGGGACGGTCAGCATGGTCCTCATCATGAGCCTGGCCGTCGTGCCCGTCGGCGTGATGACGGCCCTGTACCTCCGGGAGTACGCCCGTCAGAACTGGTGGACCCGCGTCGTCCGTATCGCCGTCAACAACCTGGCGGCCGTCCCGTCCATCGTGTACGGCGTCTTCGGCCTCGGCTTCTTCATCTACACCGTCGGGACGGCCATCGACCAGACGTTCTATCCGTGGATGGCCCCGACGCCCGTCTTCGGGACGGGGACCCTCCTGTGGGCCAGCCTGACCCTGGCCCTCCTGACCGTCCCCGTCGTCATCGTCGCCACCGAAGAGGCCCTCCTGGCCATCCAGCCCGAAATCCGCCAGGGCGCCCGGGCCCTGGGCGCCACCCAATGGCAGACGGTCCGGCACGTCGTCCTGCCGGCGGCCGCCCCGGGCGTCCTGACGGGCCTGATCCTGGCCATCGCCCGGGCGACCGGCGAGGTCGCCCCCTTGATGTTGACGGGCGTCGTCAAACTGGCCCCGGACCTGCCCATCGACGACCGCTTCCCCTTCCTCCACCTGGAGCGGAAGTTCATGCACCTGGGGTTCCACATCTACGACGTGGGCTTTCAGTCGCCCAACGTGGACGCCGCCCAGCCGATGGTCTACAACACGACCCTGCTCCTGCTCGTCATCGTCGTCGCCCTGAACCTGACGGCCATCTACTTGCGCAACCGCATCCGCCGCCGCTATCATGGGGGGTCGATGTGAGGTCGGATGAGGGTAAAGGTACCATGGCCGCCCGTTCGTCCGTCTCCGTGCCCCTGAGAGAAGTCGCTCCCCCGGCCGTCGAACCGGCCCCGATGCGGGTCTCGGAGGAACGATACGTCCTGACCCCCATCCCGGACCCCGTGTTTGACATCCAACGCCTCTCCCTCTACTACGGCGAGAAGCCGGCCCTCGTCGACATCACCTTCCAGGTCCCCCGGCGTCAGATCACGGCCGTCATCGGCCCCTCCGGCTGCGGCAAGTCCAGCTTCCTCCGGTGCCTCAATCGGTTGAACGACCTCATCGACGGGAGCCGCATCGAGGGCCGGGTCCTGCTGGACGGCCAGGACATCTATGCGCCCTCGATGGACGTCAACGAATTGCGCCGGCGCGTGACCCTCGTCTTCCAAAAGCCGAACCCCTTTCCCAAGTCGATTTACGACAACGTCGCCTTCGGCCCCCGGATGATGGGCATCCGCCAGCGGGCCGTCCTGGACGAGATCGTCGAGCGGAGCCTCCGGCAGGCGGCCCTCTGGGACGAGGTCAAGGACCGGCTTCACGCCTCGGCCTTACAGCTTTCGGGGGGTCAGCAACAGCGGCTCTGCATCGCCCGGGCCCTGGCCGTCGAGCCGGAGGTCCTCCTGATGGACGAGCCCTGCTCGGCCCTGGACCCCATCGCCGCCGGGAAGGTCGAAGACTTAATGGTCGGTTTAAAAGAAAACTACACCATCGTCCTCGTGACCCACAACATGCAACAGGCCGCCCGGGTGTCCGACTATACGGCCTTCTTTTACATGGGCCACCTCATCGAGTACCAGCGCACGACGGACCTCTTTACCCACCCCCGCATCCGTCAGACGGAAGACTACATCACGGGCCGCTTTGGATGACGGGAGGGGCAGGCGGGGAGACGGGGCACCACTGCTGGCGGGCCCAGGCCGTCAGACGGGCCCGATACAGATTCGTCTGGCCCGGCGACCGCTCCGCCCGGTTCGATGCAAAGACCAGGTACCGACAGTCGTGGGAGAACATGGGGAAGCCGTCGAAGCCCCGAAAGTACGTGACCCGGACCGTCGACCGCCCCGTCAGGTCCGATACGTAGAGGTCGAAGTCCCGGCCCCGGGGGTCGTGCAGGTTAGAGGCGTAAATCACGAACCGGCCGTTGGGCGTAAAGTACGGGGCGAAGTTGGCTCCGCCGTTGCGGGTGACCTGGCGGAGGTCCCGGCCGTCGGGCCGGACGACGAAGATTTCCATCCGGAAGGGACGGACGAGACGTTCCCGTAGGAGGGCAAAGTATTCGTCCCGCTCAGGGCCTTCCTCGGGGTGACGGCCCCGGAAGACGATCCACTGGCCGTCCGGTGAGAAGAAGGCCCCGCCGTCGTACCCCGGCATGCGGGTGACCCGCCGGACGGTCCGGCGGTCGGCCTCCATCACGTACAGTTCCAGGTCGCCCTCGTGGTCCGACGTGAAGACGACCCGGCCGTCCCGGGCGACGGTCGCCTCGGCCTGGTAACCCGGGGCCCGGAAGAGCGGGCGGAGGTCACTTCCGTCGGGTCGGGCGACGTAGAGGTCATAGTCGTACAGGGCCCAGACATAGCCCCGGCTGAGGTCCGGCCGGGGCGGGCACTCGGGGGAGGCGTGGTGGGTCGAGGCAAAGAGGATTCCCGCGTCTCCCGGTAGGAAGTAGCCGCAGGTCGTTCGGCCCCGGCCCGGGCTGACCCGCTCGAGACGGCCCGTCCGGAGGTCCAGGACGAACATCTGGTCACACGCATAGGGCGGTCGGGTCGACTGGAAGATCAGGCGGGTGTCGTCCCACGAGAAGTAGCCCTCGGCGTTCTCCCCGACGTCGGTCAGCTCCTCCAATGCCTCCAAATAGGGTTCTTCCCCCGGGAGCGGGGCCAAGACCCGGAAGACCGACGCCTCCGGGGACCCTCTGGGGGGACGTCCCGGTCGGGCGCACCCGACGAGGACGCCCAAGACCCCAAGGAAGGCCACCCCCCTAAGCGTCCATCGGCGCACCGGCGACTCCCCTCGGCGTAGGACCATCTGGGGTAGAACGCAAGACGGCCTCGGCCTCGCCGAGACCCGTCGGTGGGGTTCAGTCCACCATCGTAGACGCTTGGGCGGCGTCCCTCAAGTCGTCGGGCCGGGGGACGGCAGGACGATGGCGTCCCACTCGGGGCCGAACTGCCGGAGGACGAACAGGGGGAAGGCCCGGAAGAGGGCATACACCGGCTGGAGGACCGTCTGGGAGAGGACCGGAATCGCCGCGATACAGAAAAAGACACAACACGTGAGGCATCCGACGGCGAAGGTCCCACATCCGACGGCCAAGAAAAGGGCCAGGCGCACGATGAGATAGAGGAGGAAGACCCCCACGTGCGAGGTCACCAGGCCCCCGACGGTCTTCAGGGCCTCGAAAGCCCCGACCTTCATGAGGTACTGGACCGGCGCTACGAAATCCACGAGCAGGACGTTCAGGACGACGTTGGCCAGGACGACCAGGCCCGCCAGGACGCCCCAAAGGATGAGGATGACGATAAGCGACGAGTCCCAAAGCGCTTCGTCCTCCCCATCTGGGCCGAGGACCGCCATGGAATACGCCCGTGGGTTCCCGTCTCCCGCTATCTCCCATCCCGCATCCTGCACCCTGGCCCGGAGGCCCTCCCTCGCCTGGAGGCGCTTCACGACCAGGACCCCGACTTGTACCGTGAGGCCGACGAGGACCGCCAGGGTGACCAGGCCGACGACGACCCGCAACCCAAAGTAGGAATTGGCCAGGGTCCGGTGTTCCCGCCAGGGGCGGCGGACCTCCGCCCGGTTCGTGGCGATGCAGTCGAGGTAGGCAAAGGTTCCCCGGGCCGAGAGCCACATCAGGAGGAGGACGAGGGCGATCCCCAGGACCAGCAAGACCCCGCAGGCGGTCAGGACGAGGGGGAGGCGCTCGGCGACCCACCGGAGGACTTCCTGAAGGGCCTCTCGGTCGGCTCCCCGACGGTCAGTAAAATCTGGGATATTAAAATTATAATTATATCCTCCCTCGCCGAGGCCTTGCAGGAAGCTCAGGAAGCCGAGGGTCAGCCAGCGACCGGCTCGGAAGGGCCGAAAGAGGACCCGCCGGACGTGGGCCCACGCCAGCGGAAGCGCCTCCAGGACCCGAACGCCGACTCTGGCCAAGGCCCCCTCCCCTGGGGCTTCATCCCAAGGACCCCATGGACTCAGGAAATGAACCCCCTAAGGTTTGCCCTTTCTCACGACCACGACCGTTCCGGCCAGTTTATCGTGCCATGCTTGACCGTCTTTATCAAATAACGCCCATAAATATCCGATCCCGAAGAACAATCCACTCAAAGACTTTCCGATGATTTCCCGCACCAACATGCGACCGAGGCCGGGATACCCACCCGTATGCTTATTCACTACCCATTCACTCAGCACCCACTTCCCGGGCGTCATCCCCCGACTGAGCATCCAAAGGTAAAAGACTCCGTATATCAAGAGGGTCAGGAAAAATGCCGTAACCGTTGCCCTCTCCCCCAAAGCCCCGCCGATGGCGCCTGCTAGTAGCATCATAGGGAGAAAAACTAAAAACCCTATAAAGGGGTCCAGGAATGTCGCCATAAATCGACGAAAGACCCCTGCTTTCCCGCCGACGGCCGGATCGGGGATAAACCGCTCACACAATTGCAAAAAATGCGATCGGGCATGATTTCTTTCGAACAATTTGGGCAATTCATGGCATCCTACTAGTGATTTATATTTGGTAATTTACATTTATGGAACGGTCCCCAGTTTCCTCAATTCATCCTGGAGGCGGCGGACTGCTTCTCCGGCCGGTTTGTGACCGAGTCGCAGGGCCTCCTCACGGTTGGCGACCATTTGTCGCAACAGATCGACGATCTGCGTACGTACCGCGTGTTCCTGAGGCGTTCCAATGACCCGTGCCAACTGGTCGTATAACTGCTGACGCCGCCGCTGCATCTCCCCATACTGTCGCTCCAGGGCCTGCAATCGGAAGCGAGGCGCCTCCCGGTCCAGTCGCTGACGGACTTCCTGCAAAGCTTGCTGGCTCTTCTGGAAGCGTCGCTCGGTCTCCGGGTCCAGAGCCTGCAACGCGCGCAGTTCTTCCAGCAGACCCTGACGCCTCTGAAGATGGGCTTCCCATCTGGCCAGTAACTCTCGCTGTCGATCGAATTCTTCCGGGGTGCGCGGGGTTTGCTGAAGGACCGCCCGGATCTGCTCTTCCTCCTGCACAGACTCCATCACCTGACGTTGTAGCCGTTGAATTTGTTCTTCTCGGGCCTGGGGTTCGACCCGAGCGATCTGCACGTTAATCGCCTCCAGACGCTGGCGGTAGGGAGCGACGACCGCCTCCTCTGAACGGAGCTGGGTATGGATTTGAATCAGCTCTTCCAGAATCTGTCGGACCTCCTTAGCCGCTCGGTACTGGTCTGACGCAGACTCGGCCGTTTGCAGTCGTCGCTCCGCACTTTGCAGCTCCGCCTCGAGTCGATCGGCCCGGTCCATCAGGGATAGGAAAGGAATGTCCACATATTTTTGCAATATCCGAACGATATCCCTGAAAGTCATCCGCTGTTCATAGCCCTTTCCCAGCAGGACGAGCAGTACGCCCTTCAGCGGATAATCGACGACCCGGCCGGGTTCATACCTCAAGGCTCCGCCCCGGACTCTGACCTGATATTGACGAAACCGGACAGAATATTCTGGTACGGTGAAGTACAGTTGCAATCCGTCAGAAAGCGCGTCGATGCGCGTGAATCTGACGTTCGGTCTCCTCTGGTCCTTCGACGGCTCGACCCTTCTCTCGCATCCAGGCTCCTCTTGAGAGCCGAGGAACCGTACTTTAGCCGTGACACCTGTCAAGGGCTGGTCCCCCAGAGACGGAAGCTTCACGATACGGGCCGACAGACGGAACACCGGTAACTGGGCTTGAATATCAACGCCTTCGGCGTCCTTCGCCGGGGTAATTTTCGATATTTCCCATCCATTTGTTTGAAGATATTCCTTAAAGACACCCAATACACGGTCAAAGGGGATTTTGAGAGTACCCACGATGGGCTCACATCCCTTCTCCGTAGGGAGCATCTGAAAACCGCGCGGATCGGCCGTATCACCCCTAAAGACTTCGTTCAGCCAAGCCACCGCTTCACAGGGGTTCCCCGTCAGGACGGCGGGAGGGTCCCGATCGACGTCGATGGGCCCCAGGCAGTAAGTGACGTCTGACGTCGTTCCTCCAGTCGCATGGACCAGGGTATAAATCATACGGAGTCGATGGGGCGGGTCCTCTAATTGGTAAAAATCCGCGGCCAACGCTCGATTGGCGAACGACTGATTCAGCAGAATATTGCTTAATTGTCGACCCAGGGCCTCTCGTTGTTTATGGGCCTCCATGGCCCGCTTGTACTCTTCGACAACGGCACAGCCGCTCAGGAAGGCCCCCACAAATACGACGGGGGCCATCCATACAAACGTGCTCCAAGGCCACCGGGGGCGTCCATGACTCCCGACCGCCCATCTCCATCGACCGGCCAAGGCTTGACGTCCCATGGCTCTATGCCTGGGATTCGGGAAGGGTCGATTTAACGGCTAAGGTATTTCGGAAAATCTGATCGATTTCCGTCAAAACGAAGCACGCAGCCACGGCGAGAGAAAAACGTGCATACACCGAGAGGTCATAGAGCATTTCGGGTCGGAACAGCGCAAAGGGCAACAGCCAGAAGACGATCGCTCCAGCGGCCATCGAGGGATGGAGCCATCGCGCAAGGGCGTGTCCCCCTAGGGCCGTCGCCCCCAAAGTCCCCCAGACCCACAGATATTCCAGTCCGTCGGGCATTCCGCCGTCGGGAGGACCCCACACACCCGGAAACTTAATCGTGAGCAATGCCGGAAATCCCATAACGACCATCCATACCGCATCGCGCAGGTGACGGGCAGCGACGGCGACTGGCATCCCGACGTAAAGCGGGGTAAACAGATAGTCCTCCAACCATATGTGGGGTCCTATCACTCTTTGAGCGGTCCCCAGCACCATCCATACCAGCACGTAGACCCATACCGGTCGACCCCAGGTGAAGCCCGGGTCAGGAGTCGTCCCTGCCGCAGACTGGAGAACGGGTGCAGGCACACTAGGCATCAGACGGGCCGTCGCCCACGTGCCGTAAGCGGTCTGAAAAAATCGCCAGTAATGTGGAAGCTGCGTTCGTCGGTAACCGTGGGCCACGATGCGACGTCCAAAACTGTAATGGACCTGAAACGGGGGATTAAACGTGATGGTGTACCATCGACTTTCCAGAAACGCCATGAGGAGAGGTACAAAAAAGGGGTTCCACCCATAGTACAGGACCAAGACCGTCAGTACGAGTAACCACGGGTTCAGCAATAGGCGCCACTTCACGGAGTGTAAGTCCATGAGGGTCAGGGTTTTGAATTTTTGGCGCGACCAAAACCAGCGGATTTGCCACTGGAAGACTCGCACGTTCGTCAGGACCGTATGCCATGTACCCCAGGGGGTCGAAAATCGAATTTCATCCACAATGCGTTCATCCTCCGTAAGGCTAGGAGTATAAGAAACCCGCCGCAAGTGCAGATAGTTCCTCGTCATCACATAAATCGCCACTGCCGCCAGGAACGACAGCGGAACCCCCAACGGCAGCAGAAAGGTCATGGCCTGGTCAAACTCACCCACGACCAGACGTTCCAACCAAGTCATGAACGACGTTCCCGTAATTGGGTTTGCAAATGTTGGAGATCGCGCAGAAGACGCCCGACTTCGGTGGGCGCCGTAGGATGACCGAGTTGCTGAGCTTCACGGCGATTCCGTAGCATCGTCCGCAGGGTCTGGAGCAACCGTTCACCCGCCTCAGTCGCATCCGACGTATTTCGCAGGCGGTCCCAATCGGCCCGATGACGCTCCATCTGCTGAACCAAAGCCTGATATTGCGTGTCCAGGTCTCGGCGGACTTGACCCGCAACGACCTCCCATAGCGGAGGCTCCGTATCCGCCACCAGCCAGCGAGTCCTCACACGCCGCAAAGTGAGACTGACGGAGTAATGGCCCCCAGACCCAGAAACGATGATAGTGCACCCTGCTCGACGGCGGCGAAAAAGGCTTCCCGCCTCAGACGCTTCCGGATAGACACACCCACTACGGAGCATCCTCACCTGGACCAGTCGCCCCAACCGGCTGAGGGCGTCGGCGGCGACAGGCCGTCCATAGCGGAATTCGAACGATTCCGGTGACTCCAGTTCCGCACGCGAGACCCCCCCAATGTCTTCACGCTCAAGGTCATCCAACCCCTGCAGTGCGATTCGATCGATCAATTGCATCTTTTCCGGTGTGTCCTCATCGGACAGGGTCCTTGCACTGCCGAGGAAGGAGCGATCTTCCTCGGGCAGATAGGTCCACATCTGCTGCAAGATAAACCGCTGGCGGTCTTGTCGCTGTCGAAAGGCTTCGATATCCGGAATCCGCCGACGCTCCTCAGGAGGCAAGCGTGCGTGGCCCTCTCGATAGAGAAATACTTCTAACTTCTGTCGGTCAAGAAGCAGGGGTTGTTTTTGCTCAAACGGCAATTCCTGCAAGGCTTCCCGTCCGAGATCCATGACCCTTTGATGGAGTCGTTCATACCCCTGGGCCGCCAGGCCCTCGGCCTTCATCCGATAATCTTTCCATGTACGGATACCTACTCTATACATTTTATCATAAATCTCACGAACTCGTCGGTATTTCCACTCACCGAAATACCGCACGAAGGCCTTGAATCGATCGGGCGTCAGCGTGGTCTCCAGTCCCGATAAATCGCCCGCTTGCATCGCATGAACCATCGCCTCGGTGGTCCACGCCGGTTCGGCCAGAGGATTTCTCATGTGCAGAAGGACAAACAGTATCGCCCCCACCAGGCCTACTCCGGTGCCGACCACCCACACCCAGCCTCTCTTTCTTGGGAGCACTTGAGACGATGCTAATGTCGCACCGCTCAGGGGAGCCCCACATCTGGAGCAAAACTGTGATTCATCGGGATTATGATATCCACATCGGGGACACGGCCTCATGCTTCCCCCGCCCCCAGGCGCTTCTATTTTCAAAATACGACCTGCCCGCCTGATTTAGTTAGGATACCCCCATGAATAAGGCAAAGACACAGATAACCAACCCCGAAGTCAACTGGAACTGAAGCAACCCTTGGGGGTCCGCCCCAGGACCGTCTCCTGTTATTTAGGATCCATCATACCACCCTATCCCCCGCCTGTCAAGGCCCCGCCGTGCTGACCGTAGGACAGTTTTATGGTGCGACCCCCTGGGGTTGGGAGCCCCAGGCATCCGCTCAACCGGGGAGGGGGTCCAAGGACCCGGAAGCGACTCCCGCCGCCCGGACCCGGCTCAGGGTCCTGGCCGGACGGGCGAGATGGGGGCTTTGGGTCCAGGGTCTCAAGGGCGAGACCCCCGGGGGAGGTCGGGGGAGGCCTTTCCCCGCCTCCAGGAACCATGCACTCTCGTCGATTCTGGGCTGAAAACTGTCCTACGGTCAGCAGTACCTCCGTTTGACAATTTGGACATCGCATCATCAACCGCATCCATTCGGGAGCGTCCGTAGGGGCAGGGCTCGCCTGCCTGCCGCGCTGGCCCTGCCCCTGGTTGGGGACACCCCCAAGGGTTTGGGGTAACCCCAAGGGATGCCCCTGCGATGGATTCCGCACCCGTAGGGGCAGGGCTTGTCCCTGCCCATGTTTCGGGGCAACCCCGAGGGTTGGCCCTACCATGCGGCCTGGGGGATTCCGTGAGGCCCCCCGAGCCGATGAAAGAGACGACGAGAAAATGGCCAGCCGTTGTCTGCCCTACTGTCTCAAAAAGATGATGGTCGCCCCCGGGCCGCCCTCCTGGGGCGAGGCCGGCTCGATGCGCTCGACCATCGGGTGATGCCGGAGGTGCTCCAGGACGGCCTGCTTGAGTCGGCCCGGTCGGTAGCCGTGGATGACCCGCAGGCGCCGGAGGCCCCGGCGGTAGGCTCGGTCGAGGGCCTGGTCCAGGCGGTCCAGGGCGTCCGGCACGTGGAGGCCCAAGAGGTAAACTTCCCGCTCGGCCGGGCCC
>FWWL01001858.1_pt1 | contig 46552 bp, 37 predicted proteins | sample 2228331 | NCBI WGS metagenome assembly FWWL01 (sample SAMEA103939775, study PRJEB20133) | metagenome | reverse complement strand
AATAAAAAAAGAGCCGTATTTTGAAACATATAGAAAAGGAACAACTTTCTGGAAACTTGCAGATGAACAGGGAATTCGTTGCAAAGTATTAAATATGCCTTATTCATATCCTCCTGATACATTAAAAAATGGACTTATGCTAAGTGGTTTAGGTGTTCCTGATATAAGAGGAACAGAAAGTTTGTTCTTCGTTTTCTCAAATAAATTTACAGAGGAAGACCTTAAAGAAACCATATCCGGAGGTATGAGGCTAAAATTAAACTTTAATAATTCTATCGCAGAAGTAAAAATCCCCGCTTTGCGAAACCCTGCCCATCCTAAGAAGGAATTTATAGAAGTTAAAATATCTATTAAAGTAGATAAAACAATGAAAAAAGTAGACATTTCTCTACCTACAAGAACAATACTAATAGGGGAGGGCAATTGGTCTGATTGGTTAGAGTGGGAATTTCCTGTAACAGATGATTATACGGTAAAGGCAATTAGTAAATTTTATGTTAATAAGGTGGATGATGAAGTAAATATATATATGACCTGCTTACAATTTCATCCCCGTTATCCTTATGTTCCCTTTACAAGCCCTGCAAAGTATTCTACTGAGTTAGCAGATAGGTATGGGTTGTATAAAACAATTGGCTGGAATTATGACACGCATGCACTAAGACAGAATGTGTTAACAGAAGAAGTTTTCATAGACGATGTCCGTAGGACAATGCAATGGCATGAACAATTAATGTTAGATGAGTTGAACAAAGATGATGACTGGAAATTATTAATGACTATGTGGATGGCTACTGATAGAATTGCCCATTTATTCTGGCGGTACAGAGACCCTGAGCATCCAGAATATGACCCGGAGAAAGCAAAGTTATATGCGGGAACACTGGAAGAAACTTATCAAATAATGGACAGAATTATTGGGAACGCTTTAAAGTCTATCCGTGAAAATGATTGGTTAATTGTTATGTCCGACCATGGTTTCAATACATACAGAAAAGGCTTTAATCTGGGAACATGGCTCATTCGTGAAGGCTATCTTGTAGTGGAAGGACAAAACAATCCAGAAACTGCATATAATGACCAGTCATTCCTCGTAGGATACGATTGGGAAAAGACAAAAGCGTATGCCTTAGGCTTGGGCTCAATCTATTTGAATTTAGAGGGCAGAGAAAGAGATGGAATTGTTAAGAAAGAACAGGCCCGTGAGATAAGAGAGGAAATAAAACAAAAGTTATTAAAAGTCAAAGACCCACAAACAGGAAAACCTGTATTAAGTAATGTGTATAGTTGTGAAGATTTTTCAGGCGGAGAAGTAAGCAATGCTCCCGATTTAATTTTAGGATACTATGAAGGTTACCAATCTACTAAAGCCACTGCAAAAGGCTCCGCTCCAAAGGAGTTATTTGAGGATAACAAAGATAAATGGAGTGGTGACCATGTAGCAACTGACTACAAATTAATACCCGGCATATTCGTAAGTAACAAAAACATAAATTCCTCATCACCCCACATACAAGATATTGGAATATCCATTCTATCTTATTTAAATCTTAAAGTTCCTGGCGATTTAGAGGGCAAAAGTATTATTGATGGATAAGTTAATTACCCATACCATTTCCTCGGTCTATCTTTATTCCGATTGTACATTTTAATAGCAATTGTGGCATCCTCTTTTACCTGAAAATCAAACATCCCTACACAAATAAAATCCGCACCATTTTTAAATGCAAAGTCAAAACCTTTTTTGGGATGTATTGCCCCTGCAGCAAGAACCTTAAAAGCAATCCATGGGACCTTTACATCTTTCATAACTTCTCTTGTTCTATCCGGGTCTAAATCCCATTTATTATCATGGTAAGTATCGGCTTTAGCAGACCAATAGTCTAAAGAGTGAAATGTTTTCATATAAAAATCAGGAATTATATTTTCTTTCTCACATGCAATAATTACATCAATAGAATGTGCTCCAATCCCTCCAACCACTCCTTTATCACGGATATGGTCCACGATTTTCCCCAAAAGTTTTGTATCCCCTTTTCTCACAAAATCATCACCTATTTGTCCCTGGACATAAACACCAACAGCACCATTATCCATTGCTATATCTGCATCTTCATAAAGATTAGATTTTTTCGGCTTTATTTGTGCAATCCACTGAATTTTTCCATTATATTCCTTCCAGTAACGATTAATAATTTTTAAGGTCAAATCATCAAGCCGTAATATTGCAGTATTAATTCCTGCCTGTTCATATAGTTTCATTGTATCCAAAATTTTCCGTTCAGAAAAGTAGTTTTTCATAAGAGCACTAACATAAATTAAATCCCTGCTATGTGATATCCCGCTAATTATATTTCCCCCTGCAATTAACCTGCTTACTTCTAAATTTCCCAATTTCCCTAATGGCATATTTTTAGGTAAATCGTCAACAGTTTCCAGATAATCCTGGTCTTCTAATAAATTCCCTTCTTCTTCAACAATAGGTAGAAAATTATCCTGAGCCAGAACCGATTTCGCCAGAAAAGGAGATAAAGAAGCGCCTGCAATAAATCTTCTTCTTGAAATGTACTTTTTCATATCAAAATTTCCTTATTATCATAGTTTCCAAAAACTATATGATATAATTACTATAAACAAATATTACTATACATATAAACATATTATCAGGTAAAAACTATGACGGACATACAAAAATATGAAAGATATGCACAAAAAATACCTCTCTTTAATGGTTTAATGGCTGAGGAAGTAGAGGATTTAATTAAAAGAGGAAAAATAATCATAGCAAGAAAAGGCGAAACCATTTTCCACGAAGGAATGTTGGGAAGCAATTTATTTATCGTCCTCAGTGGGAAAGTAGGAATATATTTAAAAAACCAACTCATTGCCAAGTGCCGTGTTGGGGATACTTTTGGTGAAATGTCCGTATTAAACAAAAAACCGAGAACTGCTACTGCCACCGCTTTAGAAGAAAGTCGGTTATTATGTCTGGATGAAAAACAAATAAACGAAATATTAGAAAAACATGTTGCAGTGAGGCTTCTATTAAATGCCATACATTTATTGAGCGAACGATTGGAAAGAGATAATTATCTAATTACCGAAATGACGAAACTTCTTAGAAAATATAATATCCCTCTTCCTGAGTTAGAACCTAAAAATAGGGATGAAGAGAATAAACATACAACATAGAATTAAATATGGCAAATCCAGATACTTCCCTTAGAGACCGATTTATTACTGCACTGTTAATTGGTGCAATAATGGGTGTTCTTTTAGGAACAGCAGTGAAAATGTTTTATGCCCCTATACGAACTGTTCCAAAAGAAATGAAAAACATATTAGAAAAGAAAAAAGATATGTATGGAAATGTGCGAATAGATGAGACGGATGCAGAAATATTTAATAATCATCCTGCTATGGTTTATATAAAAGCATACCAGGAAGGAAAATGGGAAACAATAGTAGAGCAAACACTCTGGATACAAGAACGATTAAAACATATCAGTAAATCTAACAATACTAACCCACAAATATTAGATAGAGAAAAAAGAGACATAATAAATAGAATAAGTGTTAGAGATATAAATAAAAACTATATAACGAAGGAAGGTGTAGAAGACCAATACATTTTTTCTCCAGAAGCAAAAATCAATATAATTGGCATCGATAATAAGGGACCCTTCATAGATAAAAGAATAAAAGAAATGGTATGGATACAAGTGGAATACCCACAACCTTCAAAAGCATTGAGGAATGAAAAGCAAATTCCAATAAAATCACTCGTATGTGCTCTTGCCATAAATAGTGAAGGTAAGATAGTAAAATCAAGTATAATAGGTAATGCAAAAATAGATTTTTCATCTATCAAAATATGGTATTCAACGAAAGGAGAAAAGTAATATGCCATTAGCATCATGTGCCAGATGTGGAAAAATGTTTAATAAAAAATCATCACCGGTATGTTCCTCATGTCAAAAAGCAGAAGATGAGGATATGGAAAAGGTGCGGAAAGTAGTTGCGGAAGACCCCAATTTGAATGCTGAAGAGATAGCAGAAAAAGCACAGGTAGACATAGGTGTTGTTAATAGAATGATTGACCTCGGTATGTTGGTTAGCACATTAGAAATTAGTGAAAACATAAAATGTGGAATGTGTGGTGCCCCTGCCATTAGCGCAACGAAAAAACTATGTCAGGCATGTCTTGAAAAACTAAATGCAGAGGTTATAAAAGCGCAATCACAGATTAAATTAGAAGCAAAAAAGGAAGTTAAAATTGGCGAATCGCTAACAACACATGAAATACTGGAAATAAAAAGAAAAGAAAGATGAGCGGTGGCAATAATAAATTCAGAAACATCTTAGGAATTATAATCCTGATAATTCTATTTTTGATTTTCATTCTAATTTTAGTTTATACATTAAGACCTTTTTCTTCTAATGTGAAACCTTTTGGAGAAAGTCCCATTATAAAACAGAGAATTATTAATTTAGAAAAGAGTAATAAATAAACACTTATAACACCTTAACAATGAATAAACACATAATCCTATTAGCAATTCTTTTATCAATACATATTTGTTCCTATCCCGAAAAATTGACCCTTGCTTTGCCCGGTTATGAACAACCTTTTGATATAGATTTTTTTAAAGAAGTAGATAAAGTTTATATTCATTTACCTTCCCTTATTGTAAAATTTAACGGTGTTATTAATATTTATGATAATACCATCCAATCTTTAATTAACGGCAAAAATATAAAAGTAGATTTCCAAAATAATCTTGCAACGATTAACGATGAGTCCGCAACAAAACTAATTCAATTTCAAAGTCCATTGAGACTGACTGAGGATACAGTATGGATAGAAATTAAAGATGCAAAAGCACTAATACAAGATATAACAAATGGAGATTTGGAAATAAAAAATTATGTTCCCGCAACTTCTGAAAACAAAGAACCTCAAAAATCTGATAAACAAACAAATGAACAATACACGGATAAAGAAATTGATGAGAGAATGTTATTAGAAAAGATAGAACCTGTACAGGAAACCGGGACTTTATCAAAAGAAAAAAAAATGACGGGGAAAATTTGTATAGACCCAGGACACGGTGGTGAAGACACAGGAATTACATTCCCCTCTGGAAAATTTGAGAAGGAAATAACATTATTAGTAGCTATAAATCTTGAATCCCAGATAAAAAAGAATAGTCTTAATGCAATTTTAACCAGAAAAGAAGACAGATTGTTGAACACAAAAGATAGAGCCAATATCATATCTAACGAAAAGGTAGATTGTTATATTAGTATTCATACCGAAGCACCAGAAATAGAAAGACCCGGAGTTAGATTATTCGTTTCAAAACTATCGAAAAATACCCCAAACGATTACTGCAACACCATTGCTGATGAAATAGTTAAAGCCATAGAAGAAAAATATGCAAGAAAAATAAAAGTTGAAAAATTTATCTGTCCACTAATTTTAAATGATTTTGCAAATACACCGGGAATATTAATAGAAATTTATCCCGAATTTGCCAATGAATCAAAAGAAGAAAAATGGGATATGTTTTTAGATAAAAAATCTGATTTCTGTTCAATTATTGCTGATGTTATAAATAAAGTAAACAACAAACCAGAACCAAAGAAATAAAATGGACAACTTAAAGAGAAAAACTATTAGACGATTATTCTTTACTATCTGGTCTGTTATCACTGTAATAGCACTTCTGGTGATAGTATTTATGTTCTATGAATTAGTTCAAGAAAACTCTACTCTAATAACCACTATTTCAAATACATTGCCCCCAAAACCTGCTTATGAAACCTCACATTCCGCTGCACAAAACAAAAATTTAAATATTTATGTCTTATCAAAAGAAGGATTATGCCTGAGACCATTAGAGGTGCAAATAGAGTGGAAAACTTCTTATCAGGAAAACTGTAAACAAATTATTGAAGCAATGAAAGGGATTCAATCGGAAGCATATATATCCCCCATTCCAGAAGATTTGTTACCCAGAGGAATATTTCTGACACCGGAGGGAGAATTAATAATTGATTTACCAGCAATAATCATATCAAAGTATGGGAAGAACACCACCGCTCTTTTTGAATCTCTTCTGACCTATTCCATAGTTAATTCTTTACTGCAAAAAGATTTATTTATGGATATAAATGTTAAAAGTGTCCGGTTTCTTATTGAAGGAAATGTCTCATCAATAGAATTCCCTAAACATATTAGCTGGTCACAATCTTTCACACCCGATTACTCTTTTATATGCAGTGAGTAATACTATGCAAAAATATCAAAATGAAAATTTAAAAATCGGAGTTTTTGACTCTGGAATTGGTGGACTGACCGTCCTTGCAGAATTAATAAAGAAATTACCAGAAGAAGAATTTTATTATTTAGGTGATACCGCAAGAGTCCCTTATGGAACGAGGTCACCTGAGACTGTAATCCGTTATGCTCGTTCATGCGCTCATTTTTTAATTAAGAAAGGTATAAAACTTTTAATCATTGCTTGCAATACCGCATCTTCTTATGCGCTGGATACAATTAAAAGAGAATTATCTATACCCGTTATCGGAGTAGTCGAACCTGGCGCAAAAGCAGTAGTAAAAAAAACAAAAAATAAAAAAGTAGGAGTTATAGGAACAGAAGGAACTATCAACAGTCAATCTTATGAAAAAGTAATAAAAAAACTTGCACCCGATATTCATTTATATACAAAAGCATGCCCATTGTTCGTCCCACTGGTTGAGGAAGGATGGACGGAAGGAGAAATACCTTACCTGGTGATAAAAGAATACCTGAACCCAATAATGAAAGAAGGCATAGATACATTGTTGCTCGCCTGTACACATTATCCGTTATTAAAAAAATCTATTAGGGAAGTGTTTGAAGGCACTTTTTTTGAAATAGTTGATAGTGCAGAAGAAACAGCAATAGAGGTAGTTAATTTATTACAAAGTTGCAATTTAATGCGAAAAGATATAAAAATAAAAGATTGCAATCGTGTCAAATTCTTTGTGACAGATGCACCCGAAAAATTTAGAACTATTGGAAATAGATTTTTAAAAGCAAATATTGAAGAAGTAGAGTGGATAGATATTCCTGTTAACACTTAAAATTCTTGCAGGTATTGGTAATGTCTGTTATTGCTGAAATAACAACAAAGGAAGTAAAAAAAGAAAAACATCTTATAAATCCTTTTATCATTATTACTCTATGTGCTTTAACTCTTTCTCTATTTTCCCTACTTATATTCATAATATTCCTTCATTATGAGAATAACCGAATTATTGATTTAAGGCACATTTCCCGTCAATATCATGAAATAATCCAGTCAATTTTCCAGGAAGCCAATTTAGAAAATAGATTCTATGGTTATAATGAACAAATAAATAATAAAAAATGGATAATCACCGGAGAGTATGATGTATTTCTAACCGATGTAAATAAATTTAATGAAATAGAAAAGGTGCTAAGAAAAAAATTATACGAAACAGGTATAGGCATTGAAGCATTCCAAAATGAGGATACAAGAACTAAGTCATTATTGTTAAAAATTAATAATGTCCAGATTGCAAAAGTAAATTTAAACTTAAAAGAAATCGCAAAAGTAAATAATGACAAAACAATAAAAGAAAACGAGATTTATACTACCGTCAAAAATTTATTACTGACGAAATATACGACGCCTGCAGGAATCATAGAAAGTTTTCCTGAACCTATTATCAACAATAATGATATGTGGTTTTATAAAAAAATAACCCTGTTTTTAGAAAAATCAAATAACGAGAACCAACTAATTACAGATATTAATAAAGTCCTTTCAGAAAAATTTATAAATAACGAGATAAAGATTAGTAAAGAAAGTGAAAATACTAATGGATTTAATATTTACATTGATAATAAACAGGTATTAAGTATATATATTCAAAATTTTTCAGACAATCTTCATCGCGAGAACACATCATCTTTACAAACTTCTTTATCAACCAGATTCCCTTTTCGTAAATATATAGATGAGTATTTTGAACCTGTCGCATATCTTGTAAATGAACATAACAACACAGATAAGAACAACCTCACTAACGATAATGAAAGTATAGCGACTTCAAATAAAAAAAACTCAAAACCTAAAATTGCCATAATATTAGATGATGGCGGTTATCGTAATCCAGAAGAAGACCCTGCTTTAGAGTTAAATAACAAAATAAATATATCCATCCTGCCAGATACAAAATATACAAAAGAATTAGCAGAAAAAGCCCGTGAAAAAGGATTTGAGGTTATGCTCCACATGCCTATGCAAACAAGGCAAGGAGTAACAAAAGGTTCTCTTCCCTGTGAACTTCTTATCACCATGTCAGAGAAAGAAATTAAAGAAAAAACAAAAGAAGCCATAAAACAAATCCCAGGAGTGAAAGGCGTAAATAATCATACAGGTGGAGTCTTCACTCTAAAAGAGGAACCATTAAAATATTTTATGAAAGTCCTTAAAGAAGAAGATTTGTTTTTTATAGATAGCATAGTTATAGGAGGAAGTAAAGCATATAAAGTGGCAGTAGAAACAGGGGTACCCTCTCTTCAAAGGGACATTTTTTTAGACCATGAATATACCACAGCAAAGATAAAAGCAAGCCTTGAAGAATTAAAAAAAATTGCACAAAAAAAAGGACAGGCAATTGGTATCGGCCATTTTAGGGATTTAACAATAAATGTGTTGAAAGAAGAACTTCCAAAATTAGAGGAACAAGGGTTTGAATTGGTCCGTGTATCGGAGTTATTGGAATGAAATATGTTCTTGGAATAGAAACATCCTGTGACGAAACAGGAATTGCTATTGTAAAAGAAGGAAGAGAAGTTATCAGCAACTATTTGGCGAGTCAGGTCCCAATACACGCAGATTTCGGTGGGGTTGTTCCCGAAATAGCCTCTCGCCAGCATTTAATACATATTACAAGATTGGTAAAAAAGGTGCTTGACGAGTCACATTGCGAGCCTGATGCAGTAGCAGTAACTCGGGGACCAGGACTCATGGGCTCATTACTAGTAGGCGTTAATTTTGCAAAAGCGTATGCATGGGCAAAAAAAATTCCAATTATTCCTATACATCATATTGAAGGACATATCTATTCCTCTATGTTATTAGAAACCCCACCTCAATTCCCCTTCCTATCACTTGTGGTAAGTGGTGGTCATACTATGCTGGTAATATGTGCAGAACCTCATAAATATCAAATCATAGGAAATACAAGAGATGATGCAGTAGGGGAGTGCTTTGATAAAGTTGCGCGAATATTGGGTCTCCCATACCCAGGAGGACCTTCTATCCAAAAAACCGCGGAAAATGGAAACCCAAAATTTTATTCATTCCCACAAGGACTGGCAGGAAGCGAATCTTTAGAATTTAGTTATAGCGGTTTGAAAACCGCAGTTTTATATAAAGTAAGAGAAGTTCCAGAGAAGGAACGAACTGAACAGTGGATTGCGGATATTTCTGCAAGTTTCCAGTGGAGTGCCATTGATGTGCTGGTATCTAAAACAAAACTTGCACTTAAAAAAACAGGACTGAAACAACTGGTAGTAGCAGGTGGTGTCTCCGCAAATGCACTATTAAGAAAAAGATTAAAGGAAGAGTTAGATATTGAAGTATTCCTGCCGGAATTCAAATATTGTTTAGATAACGGTGCTATGATTGCTTCTGCAGGTTTTTATAGACTCAAAAACGGATATACCGCCGATTTTACTTTCACAGCCGACCCCTCATTATCATTAAATAACTAACATAACTATCTTTTATAGTTCCATTCATCTTTACTATATTTATTTTCCGCAAGATTGCGAATCCCTTCTATTTCTTTATCAGTAAAAGATGATAAATATCCATCGAGAGCAAAAGTTTCTATAATACAATCAATAATCTCATCTCTTGTCAGGGGCAGATAACCAACAAAATCACTATGTTTTTTCCCTGCCCTGTATTCAGGTTGTACTTTTGGTATTTGTAACACATTTTCCATCAGTTCATAATCAACCCTATATAAAATTGTTCCATGATGAAGTAAAACTTTATTGTTCCTTCTTTGGGCATTCCCTGAAATTTTTTTTCCCTTATAGCATAAATCACAGATTCCTTCAATGGTTGTCTCTATTTTCCAATTATTGTATAAAGTTTTTCCTATTGATGATAGAATGAAATGGTAAGACTCCCGAATGTTCCTCAAATGAGGAAATCGTTCAAGACACAATACCAGAGAAAAGTTGATGCATCCAGGTCCCTGAAGGATAGCACCACCCGCTGAACATCTCCGTAATACAGGGACTCCAAAATTTTTACAATTCTCAAAAAAAACCTCTTCACTAACTCGTAATGAACTACCCAATACTACAAAAAAAACTTCGCTTTCCCATATACGAAGAATTTCTTCTTGACTATCTTCATTCTTTTTATGGTACAAATATTCTTCCGCCGAAAGATTTTCTTCAGGCAAAGAAAAAGATTGAATTATCACACGAAACGGCATAATTAAAAATCCAGATGAAAATACATTTTGTAGTAAGATATTTTATAATAAATGAAAAACCATATTAGAATTTAAGGAGAAAATATGACTGTCCCATTAAGAGACCTGATGGAAATGGCGATTCAGATGAACGCTTCCGATATTCACCTAAAATATAATAATCCACCTATATTTAGAATAGATGGAGTCCTGAGGAGAATCTATGATAATCATATCATCTCCGATGATGACCTGAAAACATATCTTCAAGAGATTGCTTCACCTTCTGATGTTAGTAAATTTGAAAAAGTATTTGAGTTAGATATCTCTTTTTATTTTGAAAATAAAGCAAGATTCCGCGTCAATGTATGCAAGGATGATGGACATATCCGTATTGTAATGAGATTAATCCCTTTGCGAATAATGACCATTGACGAACTAAACTTACCACCTATATTAAAAAAATTATGCAAACTCAAGAATGGTTTAATACTCATCACAGGTCCTACGGGCAGTGGCAAATCCACTACACTTGCCGCAATGATAGATGAAATTAACGAAACCCGCTATGACCATGTCGTTACTATTGAAGACCCTCTGGAATTCGTGCACAGAGACAAAAAAAGTATTATTACACAAAGAGAAATAGGACACGATACCCTTTCTTTTGCAAATGCTCTCCGTGCTGCTCTTCGTCAGGACCCAGATGTAATACTCATCGGCGAAATGCGAGATACGGAAACCGTGCGCACAGCTCTATCTTCAGCAGAGACAGGACATCTTGTTCTATCCACACTTCACACAGTAGATGCTGTAGAAACTTTAAACAGAATTATTGAGTTCTTTGAGCCTCATCAACATCTCTTTATAAGAAAACAATTAGCCAGCGTACTAAGAGCAGTAATATCTCAGCGTATTGTGCCTATGGCAACGGGGACAGGTAGATGTGTAGCCGCAGAAATACTTATTGGAACAAGAGCCGTTCGCGATTTTATAGAACAGGGAAAACCATTTAGAGAAATCGTTTCTCTCATACAAGAAGGAAAAGACCAGTACGGTATGCAAACATTTGACCAGGCTTTATTTGACCTCTGGAGTCAAAAGAAAATTTCCACTGAAACGGCACTAACCTATGCTACATCTCCAAAAGACCTGAAACTAAAAATGCAAGGATTAAGTGGTCATTAATTCAAAAATGCAAATATATCTTAAAAAAAAATCCGCAATACATTTTCTGATTGTGTTTTTTCTAACACATTTTCATATTCATTCTGAAAATTTAATTAAAAATCCCGGATTTGAAGAAGAAAAACAATCTCTACCTACCCATTGGTCACTATTTGTCCAACCTCAAGAGGGGTCATTTGGAAAAGTTGATAAGAAAGCTTATCATTCAGGCAAAAGTTCTGTTATGTTAACAAATAAAAATAATTACGAAAAAGAACCCATAAATAATTGGAACCAGCGTATAACGAAACCTGATAACAAGGAAATAAAAGAAATCTATTTTGAAGGGTGGATAAAAACAGAAGAAATATTAAAAGCCTATTATCTTTTACAATTCTGGAATCAGAACCCAGCATATATTTTAGGTAGCACAAAATCAGAAATTTTAACTGGAACAAATGACTGGAAGAAAGTAACAATCAATTCAACAATGCCACCAGAAACAGATTTTATAATGGTTAGATGTGCAATAGAAGGAACAGGAACTGCGTGGTTTGATAATGTATATTTGGACTTTACAAGTAATCAACAAAACGAGGAAAATAAATCCATAAACAAAAATTTAGAAGAAGGGATAAAAAAGATAGAACAAAAATTAGAAGAACTACTAAAAGAAAATAGGGAATTAAAAGAAAAAATGGTTATATTAGAAGAAGAAAATAAAAAAATGAGGGAGCAATTAGAAAAAATAAAAGAAATAGACAAAAAAGAAGATATACAAACAAAAACAAACGAAAAACAAGAAACAATTAATGTAGAAAAGCCTCCCATATTAATCCCCCATAAGAAAAACTGGCAAAAAGTCAAAGAGTGATAAAAATGTCTCAGGAGTTAAGGATACTTTTAATTTCTATTTTAGTTGGAAGCTCTGTTGCTGGATGGATACTTGTGCTGTGGTATTTGGTAAGTATCCTGATAAGTGAACTAAAAGAAAAGAAGAAGTAATTTTCCCACCTTTTATAATACTCATATTTTATTTTGATTATTGATATTATAGAATTATATAATTGTTTACTCCTTATTATATACCATAATATCAATATTTTATGGATATAATATATAATACAATAATAAAAATATATCAATAAATACAAAACATTCAATAAAAGGTAGTATCAATGAAAAACATCTTAAAACAAAACAATTTATCTCTATGCTTGTGTTTAATCTATTTACTGCTTACTTCACTTTTTATTCAGAAACCTTCATTTGCTAATGAGGGAGTATTTGTTTTAGGAAATGATGCCTATCAATTGGGCAGAGCATCCAGTGGTATAGCAAGTCCAAGGAGTGCCTATTGGTGTTATATGAATCCAGCAAGTATGGTAGAACTGGATAAAAGATTGGACATGAATTGGTATATTGTGAAAACGGATATTGATATGAAACCGAGAGGGATTCTCGGTAATCGTTTTGAAGAACTTGAAGCAGATGGCTTATTCAACATAGCCTCCGGTGGAATGATTATACCGTTAGAGACAGGAACATTAGGCTTTGGTTTATATGTCCCCAGTGGAACAGGAGTTGATTACCAATCTTCAAGAACATGGTTATTAAGACCATTAAATGCAGACCGTAGATTATTTTATCAACACGCCCGTCTTGTAGTTGCTTACGCTTACAAGTTTGATAATGATTGGTCAATCGGTTTCGGGTTACACGGTTCCGTCTCCAGATTCAAAAGTGACCATATCACAATGAGTTTAATGCCCACTAGAGGTAATTTTGAATGGGATGAATCTTTAGGCGCTGGATTTAATGTAAGTATTTACAAAAAGTGGGACAAATTCGCTATAGGAGCCACTTATACATCGCGCCACTGGACTGAAAGATTCCAGAAATATAGAGATTTATTAAAATACCCACTGGACCAACCTCAAATCATCAATGCTGGTGTCGCTTACGACTTTACAGAAAAGTTAACATTGAGTCTTGACTTCAAATGGTTAAACTGGGAAGGAATTCCCGCTTATGGAAGAGACCTATTAGATGGTGGTTTTAATTGGGTAAATCAATTCTGTACTAAATTAGGATTGGAATACCGAATAAACGAAAAAACACGAATTATGGCTGGATACAGTCATGGCAATTCACCTATTACTGTTGACCATGTATTTTTAGCAGGATTAGTTCCAGTATTATGTGAAGACCACATCACATTAGGTATAGCAAGAAAAATAACACAAAACGATGAAGTAAGCATTTCTGGTGTATTGGGATTAAAAAATACTATGAAAGATTCAGGCAAAGGCGACCTCCTATCTCACTTAGGCGCAGATACCGAACTTAGCACCGGCGGTTTTTCCATCGTTTTAGGTTATACCCACCATTTCTAAATAAATATTTAATGAACATTTACGAAAATATGTTGCATTCCTATCTTTTAGGGTTCTGTATTTTGTTTATTATTCTATCTATAAATTTTGTAAAATACATCCAATAATTCCTGAATTAAATAACTTTTATATAAACAATGTCTAAATTAATTAAAAATAAATATGTGCTTATTACAGGGGCTTCTTCGGGTATAGGGGAAGCATGCGCTCTGGAATTGGCAAGAAGAGATTGGTATGTATTTGCGGGGGTTAGGAAAAAAGAAGACGGGGACAATTTGCAGAAAAAGAGTGATAAAATAACACCCATATTATTAGATGTAACAAAAAATGAAGATATTATTGAAGCGGAAAAGTATGTCCGAAGTATAGTAGGGGAGAGTGGATTGTTCGGATTAGTCAATAATGCAGGAATTGCTATTCCAGGACCATTTGAACTTCTATCCGATGAAGATATAATGGCACAAATACAGGTAAACTTATTGGGCGTGATAAAAATGATACAAACATTTCTGCCATTACTAAGAATAGCAAAAGGTAGAATCGTAATTATCGGTTCCAATTCCGGATACTGGTGTGAACCCTTTCTTTCTATTTATGGAGCAACGAAGTTCGCATTGGAAGGACTTGTGGATGCACTTCGTATAGAACTTCGTCCATGGAATATTAAAGTTTCCATTATAGAACCAGGATGTATAAAAACCCCCATTTACGAGAAATCTCGAGAAAAAATAAAAGAAGTTCAAAATAAAGTGCCAGTTGAAAAACAATCTTTGTATAAAAAAGCAATTGATGCTTTACAAAAATCCGTAGACATAGCAGAAAAAATAGCCATCTCGCCTGAATATGTAGCAAAAGCAGTTTGTAACGCACTTGAGAAATCAAGACCTAAAACACGCTATCGTGTAGGTATTGATGCACGCATAGAAGGTATACTCATTAGGTTTATCCCCGATACTCTCAGAGACCTTATAATTCGCAAGATTATGAATCTGTAACTAAAAGGTAACAAATTATTTTTTTATTTGTATTATTAAACAATCGTTTGAATTAAACAAATGTTTGTGTTATAATATTAAAGAAGAGAATCAAGGAACAAGTTATGTCTGAAATAAAAACAGAATGGACTGGTAAAAGATTGGAACTTATTGAAACTGCAGGACCTCTTTTTGCCAATTCAGGCATAGACGGTGTGTCCATAAGAAAAATCGCTGAAGAAACGAATGTAAATATTGCTTCTATAAATTATTACTTCGGTTCTAAAGAAAATCTATATATAGAAACCCTTCGTTATGTTGCATGGCAAGTCCGCTGTCCATTAGCACAAAAAATATTACAGGATAAAAGTATAGACTTCTCCTCAAAAAAAACTTGCATAGAAATAATTAAAAAATTAATTGAAGAGAGGGTTCAAAATTATCTTTCTGAAAAATATCCTATGTGGTATTCACGGTTATTACTACGAAGTTTAATAGAACCCCCTGCTAAATTTGAGAATGTTATTTTTCAGACCTTTATTCCCGAACTGAACGCTCTGGTAGAGGTGATTAAAAAATGCAGTCCCCAAAATACATTAGAAAAATGTAAATTCTGGGCTTTTTCCATTTTAGGTGAAATATCTTTTTATGTTTTTGCTGAACCGGGTATCAAATTAGCTTTGAATATAAAAGAAAAATATCCACCTGATTTTTTATCGCAACTACAACAACATATTACCAGTCTTATACTTAAAGGTTTAGGAATAAAAAAGGATTAAAAAATCTATGTTTTGTATAAAAAAATATTTAACCATTATATTTCCTGTGTGTGGATTCTTCATTATATTTTTATCTTGCGTTCACCAAAATCCTGAAAAATATCGTGAAAAATCTATTGAAGAGTTTCAATCCCAAATAGAAGCACAAACACCCGAAAAAATTCAGAAAGAGCAAGAACTAACTCTGGATGAATGTATTCAAATAGCACTAAAAAATAATGCGCAGGTGAAAATAGCAGAAATTAATCAACGGATAGCAAAATTAGAGAAGAATATCGCTTTTGCAAATTTTTTCCCACAAATCAATGCAGAATTTCAGGTAGTTCATTATGACCGTCAACCAATGGTTAGTTTAGGACCTATTTCTACTGCTATGCAAGACGCTACAATTAGAATGTATACTTCACAACTTCAACTACCTATTTTTGCACCTGCAACATGGTTTTTATACGACCTACGAAATAAAGGGGTTGATATAAGCAATTTAGTTAGAGACTACACCTGTCAAATGATAGCCCTACAAACAACAGTTTTATATTTCCAGATATTGGCTCTGGAAAATATGGAAAAGACTTTACAGTTACAACTGGATAATGCTAACAAATTATTAGAGCAGGCAAACTCATTCTATGATGAGGGAATGCTAACGCAATCCCAGAAAAAGCAAGTGCTACTATTAAAACAATTGAGGGAAAGGGATTTGGAACAATGCCGTCAGGAGGTAAAAGCCGTTAAAGCCCAATTTAACACCGTGTTAGGGATTTCACCTCTCAAACCTGTAAACTTATCACAAAAAACAGATATACCTCTTCCGCCGGAAAACATAGAAGAACTTATCCTATCGGCTTTGAAAAATCATCCCAGAATTTTCATAGAAGACCGAAAAATTGAAATAAGCGAAGATGAGATTAAACTTGCAATAACCAATTTTCTACCCTTAATAGGTGGATTTGCACAGTGGCAATATACCTCCAACTCCTATACGATGTATTCCCAGTCTGTGTTAACAGGATTACATGGTGTACTTACTTTATTTAACGGTTTCGCTAATATCCAGCAGTATAAAATAGCCAGAGCAAAACGAGAAAAAGCCTTTTTAGAGAGAGAAGAAACGGCTCTTTCTTTAATTTCCGGAGTTGTTCGGGCTAAAACAAATTGGGATAAAGCAAAAGAAGACTTAAAATTAGCAGAACAGTCATATTCCTATTACAACGAGAGACACAGAGAAATACATGAGAAATGGAATGAAGGTATGGTAGCAGATGTAGACATTGTTACAGCCCAGAATGAATTAAGTATTGCAGAGATTAATAAAATTAACGCTCAAATTCAAGAACAGATAGCCATTGCAGTTTTATGGAATGCAACTGGAAAAACATACTCAGGAACTTCAATATATTCCAGTATAGAAAAGGATTCTAATAAAAACAAGGAGAAAGATAAATGATAACTAAAAAGAAAAAAGTTATTTGTAGTTTATCCATAATAGCCCTACTTGTTCTTTTGAATATAGGCTGTGAAAAACACACGGTATCCGCAGAAAACAAATCGCCTGGAGAAGGGGTTCTACCAGTAAAGGTGGAGACAGTCCAAAAAAGACTGTTTACAAAAACCATTGAGGTTCAGGGTACTATTGATACAAAAGAACATGTTATCGTATCCGCACGCATAGATGGTTTAATTACTGACCTATTCGTAGATAAAGGCGATACAGTAATTGCAAATCAGACCCCTTTATTCCAAGTTGATAAATTGAAAGTAGAGCAAGCAGTAGAAATTGCCCGGCAGGATTTAAAGGTAGCACAATGCGGTATCCGTGAAGCGGAAGCAAATTTAGCCAATATGAGAGCACAATTTGAAAAAGCACAGTTAGACTACGAAAGATTTCAGAGACTATATGAAAAGAGAGCAATATCAAAAGACGCATTAGAACTGCAAGAAACTAGATTTAAAGCAACAAAAGCAGGTCTAGACCATGCCGAGGCAGTTTGTCAATTAGCAAATGAGCAACTAAAAAAAGCCGAACATGCGTTGAAAATAGCAGAAAAGAATTTGTCTGATTCACTGGTATATGCACCCATTTCTGGAAAAGTTAGTTACAAATTTGTGGAGAAAAATGAATTCATTGGTGGTGGTAGGCCGGTATTAAAAATAGACAATCTTGATATTCTGGAGGTATCTGCATTTTTACCCGCCGAGTATTATGCTTTTGTAAAAGAAAACGAAACAAAGATAAATCTGTTTGTGGATGACGAAAAAATTACCACACTTCCCATTAAATATAAGAGCCCAACAGTTTTACCGAATTTAAGAACTTTTGAAATCAAAGCTATTTTGGACAAAAATACAGAAAAAACTGTCCCGGGAGCAATGGCAAAAATAGAAGTAATATTAGACCAGAGAGAAAATATCGGTGTTCCTAAACCGTGTGTAATCACACAAGGTCCAGATAAATATTTATATAAGGTGGAAAATAACATAGCGTTAAAAGTATTAGTAAAAACAGGTTTTGAGACAGAAGGATGGATTGAAATAACAGAAGGAGAAATAAAAGAAGGAGACAAAATCATCAGTATGGGACAGACATTTGTCAAAGAAGGTCAGACCGTTCAGGTGTTGGAGGAGAATTAGATATGAATTTGCCCGAAATTTCTGTTCGTAGACCTGTTGCGGTTTCATGCTTATTTATTGGTCTGACATTTTTAGGTGTAGAGGCCTATTTTAGAATGGGATTGGAGTTTTTTCCTAAAGTAGATGTGCCTTATGTTACGGTTGTTACAGTATATCCCGGCGCAAGTCCAGAGGAAATAGAAACTGACATAGCCCGCCGCATAGAAGATGCTGTGTTTACAATAGATGGATTAAAACATTGCACTTCTGTTTGTATGGAAAATATGTGTCAAACACTCCTTGAATTTAAACTCAATGTGGATGTGGATGTTGCCGCTTATGATGTCCGGGAAAAGTTGGACCTTATCCAGAACGATTTTCCCGAAGGAACAGAAAAGCCTAAAGTACTGAAATTTGATATTAACGCTGTCCCTATTATAGACCTGGCACTTACCGGGGATATTCCACTATTAGATTTATATGACTACGCAGACAATCAGTTAAAAGATAAATTAACCGTCATAGAGGGTGTAGCAAATGTAGAATTAATCGGTGGTGCCAAAAAAGAAGTGCATGTATTACTCGATAGAGATAAACTTGCCTCCAGAGGTCTTACTTCATTGGATATTGTAGAAACCATCCAGAAAGGAGTTCGTTTAATCCCATCAGGTAGAGTAAAAGAAGAAGGGATGGAGTATTCTGTAAAATATGATGCGGAGTATCATCAAATTGAACAACTGGAAACTCTACCTATTATATCCAAAGAGGGTTCCCGATGTTATATCAAAGATATAGGTAAAGTCGTTTTTAGTTCTAAGGAAATAAGACAATCCGCCTTCCTGAACGGACAACAGTGTATTCATATTCGTATTATCAAAAGGGCAGAGGCAAATACAGTTCGGGTCGTAAATGCAGTTCGTTCCGCAGTAGAAGAGATACAAAAAACACTCCCATCTGGAATGCAATTGGTCTGGGTAAATGATGAGGGGAAATTTATAAAAGCAACCGTAGATAGTACTACTGGCGATATAATTCAAGGGATTATACTTACAGCACTTATTCTGTTTTTCTTCCTGTATAACATCCGACTTACCTTCATCGTCGGAATAACCATGCCCCTGACAGTAATTGTCGGGTTATTCTTTATTAGTATTTTAGGATATAGTCTAAATGTTAGCACCCTTATTGCAATGGGTTTATCGGTGGGGATTCTTGTAACAAATTCTATTGTAGTATTAGAGAGTATCATGACAGAATTCCAGAAGAATCCAGACCCCAAAGAATCCGCAATTAAAGGAGCAAATCGTGTATTTATTGCAGTTCTTGCCAGTGCAGGAACCAATCTCGTAGTGTTATTCCCTATTGCAGTCATGGGCTCACAGGTAGGTCTATTCCTGGCTCCTTTTGCTTGGACTATGATAATAGTAACTGCGGTATCCCTTTTTATTTCTTTTACAATAACACCTCTACTTGCTTCTATTCTGTTAAAACCGTCTAAAAATAAAGGTGTTCTATTCAGGTTTGAGCAAATCTTCAATAAGATACTGGACTTAATTAGAAATAGTTATATATGGATATTAAAGTTCTTTGAACATAGACGATGGGCTTCCCTTCTTTTTACAATCTGTGTAATTCTTTTGTTTATTTATACTTTTAAATTAATTCCCAAAATAGGTTTTGGTTTTTTTGAAGAACCCGACCGGGGTGCAATATTTATAAGATTAGAATATCCAACACATTACAGTCTAAAAAATACTATAAACAGAGTGAAAGAAGTTGAAGAAAAAGTTAAAGGCCTTCCTTACTTAAAGAATGTCCTAACCTCTGTTGGTAAAGTGCAAGGTATGATGGGACAAACTTCGGAAGGTGTTTTTATTGCCCAAATTCTATTGGTATTCAATGACAAACCAGAACGTCCCGATATGCCTATTGATGTATTAAAAGAAAGAGTTAGAGAATTATTAGAAAATTATCCCGATTGTCAATATAGAGTGGGAACCCCAACAGCAGTCGGTGGACAATCTGTCCCGATTGAACTGGAAATCTTTGGAGAAGACAGGGAAGAAATACAGAGAATCATAAGGAGGATAGAACCTTATGCGAAACAATTAGAAGGGTTAAAAGATGTAGATACAAGTATTCGTTTAGGTAGACCGGAATTAAAAATTTATCCAAATAAACCTTTGCTTTCCGATTTAAATTTTCCGCCAGTTATTTTGGGAATGCTTCTCCGTGGAAATTTAGAGGGGATAACTTCTGGTGTTTATAAAGAACAGGGGAGAAATTATGATATTGTAGTTAAATTTGAAGAAGTGGAAGGAAAACAACAAGTAGAGAACTTCTTATTACCCGGTGCTCCCGGTAAACCTATCAACTTAACAGCAGTTGCCAAAGTAGAAGAAAGAGTAGCACCTGTTACCGTCTTAAGAAAGAATAAAAGGAGGATTGAGAAGTTATTTGCTGGATTAGCCCCTAAAAAACCTTTGGGAACTGCTGTTAATGAATTAACAGAAATAATCAATAAATATGGAAACCTACCTCAAGGCTATGACTACTATTTCTTCGGAGAAAACGAGGTGATGGTAGAAGCACAACAAGAGTTTGCAAGGGCAGGTGTGATAGCCATTATCTTAATTATACTTGTTTTATCAGCAATTCTTGAGTCATTTAAACAGCCATTTTTTATACTTGTTACATTACCATTAGGTTTAATAGGAGTAGTTATTTCTTTATACTTTACTGGATATTCCATTTCTATGTTTGTTCTATTAAGTTTTGTTATGCTATCCGGTATTGTCGTTAACAACGCGATTCTTATTATGGATAGATTAAATCAACTCGTAGCTCAGGGTATTTCAAGACATAAAGCAATGATTCAATCCGCTGATGAACAGTTCCGACCTATTTTGATGATAACATTAGCCGCAGTTGCAGGTATGGTTCCCATTGCCACAGGAAAAGGACTGGGTAGTGAAATTAGAACAGATTTAGGTATTGCAAGTATAGGCGGTATTGCTTTTAGTGGTATATTGACACTCATTGTTATTCCGATTCTATATGACCTCTTCACACGAGGAAAAATAGAGAACAACAAATAAAATCAGGGATTTTATGTTTTATTTGTCCATAATTAAGATATTAATCTTTTTTTTAATAAATAATACAGGTGTTTCTGATAATACTTATTGGACACCTTCGGATTCCCTTATAAAAAGTAATCCTGTTGTATCAGAAGATAACGAGACATATCTCCGTGTAGAAGTTCTTGGTCCTGATGAGGAAAGAAAGTGGCATTATGTCTACAAAGATATACATAAACAAGATAAACGGTTTATTTGTGTAAGCGCATGTATGAGATTATTGGAAAAGACAGATTCTATAGGAGCAGGACTTTCATTAAATTTTCTTAATAAAGAAGGAAAAAGAGTAGATTTCATAGAAGAAAGATTTACCGAACCGACAGACCATTTTGTCCCCATAAAACTATGTGCAAAAATACCTGATTCTATAGAGACATTAAGATTGTCTGTTTTTATACATAATCAGGGAAAGGTTGAACTTACAGAACCTGTAATTACTTTCCCAGATAACACCACTTTTGATAACGGAACTATAACCACTGTAAACATTAGCAGAAAAGCATTGCCCAATCGCTTATTTGGTTTCGGTGCGGAAGACGATGGTTGGTTTTATGATGAGAATAACAAGAGAGGGGGAGTAGATAAACAGGCAATTAGTATCCGACAGAATAGATTAAAAGAATTAAAACCACACTGGGTTAGGACATTTATCTGGTTCAGGGATTGGAATCCTTCTGATGATGGAGAAACCTTTACATTTGACAGTAATGGGGTACAAAGTTTATGTAGAACATTAGAAGACTATGAAAATTTGAACACAAATATTAATATCACTTGTGTGGGTTGGGGAATAAAAGATAGATGGGAAGATACTGATAAGCGAGTTAAATCTATTATGGCTTTACTAAACTATCTTATTAAAGCCAAAGGTTATAAAAACATAAAATATTTTACGCTAACCAATGAACCTAATTATTTCTTTCATACAAAGAATAATCGTTTTACTAAATTTGTTGAATTCCATTTAGCATTAGAGGAAGCATTTAAAAAAGATGGATTAAAATTAAAAATTGTAGGTAGCGATGATGCAATGGGAACCGATTGGTACAGTGCATGTTTAAATAATAAAGAATATAGTCAACTAATAGATTTATGGGCTTCTCATTTTTACTGGCACTATTGTACTTCCTACCTTGCGTACGAACTATTCAAAAATAGAATAAATATTTTGAGAGAAAATAAACAAAACAAAAATAAACCATTTCTCGTAACAGAATTTGGAATAACAGACCATAGATTTAAACCTCCCTTAATAAATCCGTTTATGCAGGAATACTCAGGAGCACTTCATACATTTGCTTCTATGATAGATGGTATAAATCAGGGTGTTTCAGGGTTTAGTATATGGTGTATGCATGAAGTTAGATATCCCGGTTCACAGGAACCTATGAGAATGGGTTTATGGGGTTATGCTGATAAAAACTGGGAATTATATCCTGTTTACGAAGCATTAAAAATCTTTACCAATAACACAAAGAGAGGGGATAAAGTATATCCAGTTGTAACTTCTGACCCTATATATATCAAATTTACAAAAATTGAAAACAAACTATTTTGGGCGAATTTAGATACAAAAGACCGAAATATAATAATAAACGATAAAAATAAATATAAATCTGTTTATATTTACACAAAAACAATAAATAAATATAATATAGAACACAAAAAGATAAAAATTGATGATAAACAAATAACCCTCCCCGCTCAAAGTTTTGGCTTTATTGAATAGATTCTATACAGGGAGCACAGTCAATTCTTTACTTGATATCGTCAGTCTTTCATATCCATCATTTGTCACCAAAACAGTATCTTCTATACGCACTCCCCCTTTGTTAGGAATATATATTCCAGGTTCAATAGTCAAAATAACTCCTTCCCTTAAAATAGCATTGCTATCAGCATTTACTCGTGGTGGTTCATGTATTTCAAGCCCAACTCCATGCCCTAAACCATGTCCAAAATATGACCCCATTCCTTTACCAGATATAAAATATCTTGCAATGTGGTCTATATCACTTGCCTTTTTGCCAGGGGCAACTTCTGTCAGAGCTTTTACTTGTGCTGTTAATACTGTTTCATAAATATCAACAAACCATCTCCCCGGTATAGCACCATATACATAAGTGCGGGTTAAATCAGAACAATAGCCTTTGTATATACACCCACAATCAATTAAAACAATATCCCCGATATTTAATTTTCTATCTCCAGGCTTTCCGTGTGGGAGAGAAGAATTCTTTCCAAAAAGAACTATGGTATCAAAGGCAGAACCATCTGCTCCCTGAATACGAAATTCATAATCAATTTGTGCAGAGATTTCCCTTTCCGTAACGCCTTCTTTCACATACGGAAGAACATTCTGAACACTTCTTTCTGTTATTCTACACGCCTCCCGAATCATCTCTATTTCATGGGAATATTTTGAAATCCGTAATTGTGAAATCCCTTCATCTATTCCCGTAATTTCCACCCTGCATTTCTTCATTAACTCTTCTGATAATCGCAAACTTAACTTTTCAGAATTCACTGCTATTTTTTTGATTTTCAACGACCTAATCCATTTGAATAACTCCTTCTCCAAATTCCCTGAAACAATTACAATAGAAAAATTAAAAACCTCAATCCCTGATTGTTCTTTATATCGGAAATCAGAGAAAAAATAACAATCTTCTGATGTAATTAATATCGCAGAAGTAGAACCTGTAAAACCGGACAAATATCGGTTATCAACTGGACAAAAACTCAAAAAAGCATCGCAGTTATGCCGTTTAATTATCTCTCTAATACAGGAAATTTTTTTAAATAGTTCTTCTCTATTCATATAACTTACCTACCAGATATTCAATCGTGTTCGTTCCTCTTTTAATTCCTTTACATACTGGCTCACTTTTTCTATCTTTTGACGCGTTTTTTCTACATCTTCAAGTAGATTATTTTTTTCAAAGATTCCTATTGAATCTTTCAAATGTGCTATATATTCATCCCAGTAAAATGGCACATTCTTCCAGATACTTGCACATTTTTCAAGATTTTCCAATGAGAGTTTAACATATTCAACCTGCAATTTTGAGTCTTCACAGTCCTTCAAACCAGCAAACCATAAACCTTTCCCGTAATTATAATAAAGGTCACCATTGTGTGGACTTCTTCGTATACACTCCTTTGCCCAGAATAGCATCTCCTCCCGTGAATTGTTCACTATCTCCTTATGATGTTCATATGAAGAATGGAGAAAGATTAATTTATTAATCTCGTAAAGATAATTAGGAATGTCTTCCTGATATGGGAAAATCCTGTCCAACCTTTGTAAATATTTAGCATAGTTAATACTGGAATTACGAATTCTATTTATCAATTTCCACGGTTCCTTAATCAGTAAAACCGCATTATCAGGAACAGGATTCCCTTCTGGTAACAATATTGCTTTATTACTCCCTTTGCCTTCTGGCACATAAAGACTACCGAACATTCGCAACTTTTCCAGGTCAACAAAGAAGAATTTCAATATAGTAGCGGACATCTTGGGTTGTTTATCCGTTCGGTTCATTGCATACTGAAATACATCCGTAAAGACATAATTAATGGATTTAAGCACAAGTGGTATTTCTGTGTCTTTGCCTACATTCAAGAAAGACATTCTGCTACGAACGAGGTCTCGCGTATAAGGAAAAGTAGAAAAAACAAAAAGTGCTATGCATACTATCGTAAGACTTATAGTAGCAATAAAGTTTTTTTCTGGTATCTCTTCTTCTGGGGTTGAGTTAATATCTTTCTTTTCCAATTCAATTAAGAACAGCGATAGACATATCAGAAAATAGGTGACTAACGAGGGATGAGAAAAATGTATATCCAGTCCAGCATGGATAAGAAATGCAAGAATACCAATGCTCCACATTATAGAATATATGTTTTCATTTTCTTTTACACATATCCAGATTTTATACAATATTAGAGCAATAAAAACTAAAAAGAAAATTCCTCCTATAATTCCCGTTTCACATAGGATTTGTAGATAACCATTATGGCATTCCTTTACATCCCCTGCTCCCAGATATTGATACTGAGGATAAGCAAGAGCAAAATTCCCCAACCCAACTCCTGTAAAAAAGTTATGTAACCACATATTTAACCCTACCTTCCAGTATCCCCATCGCAGACGGAATGATGACGGGTCTCTTAGATGTTCCCACGATACACCGACCCCACTTTCCATTATCTCTTCTGCCGCTTTGTTCCTTTCTACCATTGTTTGGTTATATGTTTCCTCTGCTAACACTTTCCCTACTAAAAAAGTAAAAGAAAGTGTACTAAGGGATACCATGCAAATGACAAGTAAACATTGCACAACCTGCATCTTGTTTTTTGTAGGAATAAAACGACGAAAAATGTATAAACCTGAAACAAGGAAGACAGATAAGAACAAACTCAGCCACGACCCTCTTGAATATGACAGCCATAAAGCAACAATGGAAAAGAATAAACATAAAAAGAGGAACAGAGAAAGTATAAAGTATTTCCCCGCTTTGTACCCCTTTTTTATGCATATCCACGCAAATAAACCAGAAGGTATTAAACTCATCACACATGCAAAACCAGCAGTGATATATGCATCTATATTAGAAGTCTCTTCAAAAGTATATGTTAATGGAAACAATTCGGTGGCGTATATGCTTATTGTTGATAAAAACCATATAACAGCAGTTTGAATTAATATTTTTCGGTCATTTTTCTTTTTATCCGGTATTTCCTGTATTGGTTTTTGCCACTCTTGATAAAATGTATAAGCATGGTAGGCAAACCAATATAAAGTAATAGGCAGAATTAAAATAATGAAACCTCCCAATCCGTTCGGGAACAACATCGTTCCAAAAGCACGATTGATGTTAAACCGATAAATCAATTCCTTAGATAATTCCGTCGTCCCAAAAAATTTAATTCGTAACGCAGGGTCCATCATTATACTTTTTCTTAAAAACGGTAGAACATATTGGAAATGATAAAAAGCATACCAGGTCTGCAAACCAAGTGTTAAAATAATGACCCATGTTAAGATATTCTTTTGTGAAGTTGTTTTTATACTTCCATAAGCAGACAAAAACAAAAGTGCATAAGAACCCCACAGAATAAAATGACGATAACTCTTTCCAACCTGCCACGAAAAAGGAAGCAAAATTATTAGTAACCCTACGAATAAAAGCAGAGTAATAGTATGCATATCAAACTTGATTTTTTGATTTTGGATATATGTCCTAATTAAATATGAAATTGCAATAAAAATGATTACCCACACAAAATAAGTATTATCCGTAGGATATGTATAACCATCCAGCCAGCAACGAGTCAATGAAATCCCACATATCCCAAAAATAGGATGAAGGATAGATAATCCTGAAACAGCAACAAGAGATGTCAAAATAATTCCAATATCCGTACTGCCCCTTGAATATCTCGTATAATTCAACACATCAAAACGAGATAAAAACCATGGCTTTATACTTTCCAGAGAATTAAAATAGGTGAGTATTAGAAGTACGATAGAAGATAACAAAGTTAATCCCAGAATAAGCCAGAAATATTTCGTAGGTATATCTAAAATTTTATCACTCAATTCCAGATTGTTCTGGAATAAAGGAGCCTTTTGTATTTTTTGTTCCTGAAAAACTTTTTTATTTACTTTCTTTTGTTTTTTCATAATGCGTCCTATTGCTTACCATTAGTATTTTTAGGGGCATTCATCAATAAAACAATTAGTATATATATCCCTAACACTTGTAAAATAATTAAGACACTTAAATTAAAACTTAACATAGGAAGGAAAATAGCACTAATTCCTGAGATAATTCCCACCAACCATATAAACTCTACTGCCTGTCGCTGAGTCATTCCTAATTCCACAAGCCTATGCGAAAAATGCCTTTTATCCCCCAACATAATAGGCTGATTGTTTTTCCAACGCAGATAAATTACACTAAAAGTATCAAACAATGGAACACTTAAAATTACCACGGGAGCCAGAATAGCCACTCTTGATGGTGTACCTTCAAGATGAAATGTTCCTAGAACACTAATTGTCGCCAGAAAGAAACCACAAAACATACTCCCCGCATCTCCCATGAAGATTTTTGCGGGATTGATATTGAAAAACAAGAACCCAGCAACACTACCCGCAAAAATCATCAAAAGTACCCTTATTAAAAACTCATCATACGGTTGTATGCAAAAGAAAAATGAAAGGGCAGAAATAAAAGATATTCCCCCACAAAGTCCATCCATATTATCAAGCAAATTCAATGAGTTCGTCATCAGTACAATCCACAATATAGTTATTAGGGAAGACAACATCCAGTTGGAAAAATAAAACATCTCTATTCGTATCCCAACACATACAAGAATAAACGCAGAAATAATTTGCCCCATTAACTTAATCCACGGATTTAAGGCAATAATATCATCTATAAGTCCCAACAAAAATATAATAATACTTCCTACTAAAATTCCGACTATCTTCTGAATGGAACCCGGTCCTAAAAAGTTAAACATCGAACTTCCCGGTAATGCTTCTCTAAAATCAGAAGAAAATAAATATAATAAAAAAATAAGCAAGAGGCATAGATGAAATGTAAGAAAAATCCCTGCACCCCCTAATAATGGTGTCGCTTCCTTATGTGCTTTCCTACCATGCGGATGGTCTAATATGTTATGGGCAATTGCAAATTGGCGGAATAACTCCGTTGTGCAAAGGGATATTATAAAAGCAGAAAAAATAGCAAATGCATATATAAATGAAAACAAATCCATTACTGTACCACACTCCTATACAAATCAAACTCCTTCCGTGCTGTTACTTTTATATCAAATTCTTTTAATGCCCTTTCTTGAGCTGTTTTTCCCATCATCTCTCTAATTTCTGCATTATCCAATAAAAATTGAATTGCACTGGCTAAAGCATGTTCATCGTTAGGTTGAACATTAATGCCTGTAATTCCATCTAAATTAGCCCATTCCACACCTGTTCCAATCTTCGTTGCCACAACAGGTTTCCCAGCAGTATGAGCCTCAATAATAGAGAGTCCAAAAGCCTCACTTCTTGCTATTGATGGAAATACAAACAACGAACACGCATGCAGATATTGAACCAATTCTTCATCTGTCAATCTACCAGTAAAATGGATATTATTTGCTGAAATATTCTTTGCCATTCTTTCCAGTTTTTCTCTTTCTGGTCCATCGCCTGCAATTACAATGGGAACTGATATATATTTAGCAGACTTAATCAATATATGAATACCTTTATAATAACGATGAACACCACAGAAAAACACAAAAGGCGTTCCATATTTTGTTTGAATTCTCTTTACATGTTCAATATTCGGTTGTATAAATTGCTGAGTATCTATTCCTAATGGAACAGTCTTACATTTATCCAAGAATGAATTTAAAAAAGGCGAAGTATTAGCATATATATCGCTTGTAGGTATTATTAACTTTGCCTTGTTCAGAAAATTATAAAAAAATGGAGCATAAAATTTCATTGTAATCTTTTGACGAACTACATCACTATGATACCTGACTACATACGGTATACCCCGATTTCCCAACAAAACGGATAATTCTCCTAATGGATTCGGTGAATGAACTACAAACAAGTCGGGTTTAATATTCCTCACATAAAAAGGGAATAGGGGAGAGATAGGACTACTTAAAAGCCTTCCAAATTCACCAACATAAATAACCTCTATTCCATCTATTAATTTTTTATATGTTTTTACACCCTGACTGCAAACAATAACAGAGACTTTTGCCCAATGTTTCTGTTCACGGACAGAGTTGTAGATAAATTTTTCTATTCCACCAATTACTGGCGGATAAATATCTTTATATACATGGCATATATGCATATCAGACATCAATAGAAAGAATACTTTTGTGTTCCTAAAAATGTATTAGGATAAAAGTTAAACTTATCAATTTTTCCCTCAAAAAATACTTTAGTAGAAGGATGTGCAACCTGATACAACTGACTGCACTTAGCACACACCTCATTTAATCTTCCCGAAACATGTTGCCAACGCAATTCTTTGTATTTATCGTTAAACCATATAGATTTAAAATCCGATTCATAAATGTTCCCCATTAAAAATTGATGATAGCCCAGCGTATAACAACAAGGCATAAAATCACCATTTGCCAGAATAGTAGGTTTTTCCCATAAATCAAAACAGGTTAATATCCCTTCCGGCGGTGGCAATACCTCGTCTAGAAACTCAAAATCATGGGGAGGTACTACTGAAAAATCAGGCGAATTTGATGAACGAATAAGGTTTAATATTTCTTTCTTCTTCTCCAGAGGTAAATCTAAAGCACACTCCTTTTCTATTAGCGTTCCATCTGGAAAAACTTTATCTTCCGGCAAACCTATTGTTATCAAGTGTTGGAAACACAACATATTTACACCTACATCCTTCAAAACCTTCACCATTTCCGGTATATGTTTTATCATACTCTTGAACAAAATAGAATGAACCGCTATTACAGGATATTGCGAGTTATGTTTCTTCTTTATATCCGCAAGCATTTTTATATTATTAAGAACCCTCTGCAAAGAATGATTTTTAGAGCCCGGTCGTATCCACAAATAAAGTTCTGGGTCAACTGATTCAATAGAAACTGCAATCTTATCATGTTTTAGTTCTACTAATTTTTCTGCTACCTCCTCATTCAAAATTGTAAGATTGGAATTAAAATAAGTCTCCAAATTCTTTTCCTTGCAGAAAGCGATAGCATCAACCAATTCTGGATATAGAAGAGGTTCCCCCAATCCTTGAATATGCACTCCCTTCAAGTACTTATATCCATAAATTTCCTCTATAATTTTCTTCATCACTGGAAATTCAAGGTCATTATACTCCGAAATTTTATTGCAACCATGGGGACACATAATACACTTCAAATTACAACGATTCGTAGGCTCAATTTGTAGAATCGTTGGGAAAACAGGACTATTTATCCATGCAGATACAATAGACCTGACAACTGCTGGCAAAGAATACCAAAAACCTTTCATAAAAACATCATTTCCGTTATACGATACTGGATAATTTTTTATTTATAATAACATACAAATTGTATAAGAATTAGAACAGAAGTAAAGGGCTATACTTTGAATGAAATACTAATCAAAATACTTCCAGTTAACAAAACAATTAGAACTCAAAAAGGAAAAAGTCTAATTGATGTCCTGTATGAGCATGGTTATTTGATACCTTCTTCCTGTGGTAAAAGAGGAATATGTGGTAAATGTTTGATAGAAGTTGAAACGGAAGATAAAACAGAAAAAATTTTTGTCAACTCCTGTCAATACACTTTAGAGCAAAATATTGTTGTGTATTTACCCGATACTTATGTTAATGCAAAGAAAGTATACAAATACAAAAAATCATATCAAATAACAGTAAAAACAAAAATTAACCCCGGAATTTTCTGCAACAAACTGAAAATAGAAAGAAGCAATCTCCTTAATTATTCATCTTACACCGACTTTTTGTTCAAAAACTCAGGCAAAAAAATCCTCTCTATTGATGTTCTTAAAAAACTACCTGAAATCAAAAAACAAACAGGTGAAACTTTTGTTTTAGTAACAGATAAAGAAAAAATTCTGGATATAAAAAAAGAGCAGGATTATAATGGCTTATTTGGCATAGCCATAGATTTAGGCACAACAACTATTGCAATGGAACTTGTAAATCTGACATCAGGCGAAACCGTCGGCGAGATTTCTGATTTAAACCCACAAATTCTCTATGGGGATGATGTAATAAGTAGAATATCCTGGGCAGGGCAATCACTCGAACATCTGGAAATAATCCACAAAAGTGTTCTTCAGGGAATTAAAAATTTAATTTCTCAATTGTTGGAAAATACCAGAATATCCAAAAATGACATTTACTCAGTAGTTATATCTGGAAACACAACAATGATACATCTTTTATTGGGAATTAATCCTATCACCTTAGGTGAGTATCCTTTTACTCCTGTTCTTATAGATAGTTTTAGAACAAATGCTCATGATTTCAATTTGTCAACAAATCTAGAATCTCATGTATATATTTTCCCTGCAATTGGTGGTTTTGTAGGTGGAGATATAACATCAGGTTTACTTGCACTAAACATACCCCAGAAAACTGAAACATTCCTTTTCGTAGATTTGGGAACAAATGGCGAGATTGTGGTAGGGAATAAAGGTAATTTCCTTGCAACATCAACCGCTGTAGGTCCTGCCTTTGAAGGAGGCAGAATTCAATGTGGAATGAGAGCAAGCATAGGAGCTATAGAGAAAGTTGAAATAAATAAAGATGATTTGCAAATAAAAGTAATTGGAGATACAGAACCCATTGGTATATGTGGAAGTGGTTTGATAGACTTATTGGCACTTTTACTGAGATTGCAAGTAATTGATACTACCGGTAGAATGCTATCTGATAATGTAGAAAACAAAAATATCCCTGAAAAAATAAGAGAGAGAATAAAAAAGTACAACGGTGAGAATATCTTTGAAGTCGCCCAAAACAAAAACAAGAAGATATTTTTATCCACTCGTGATGTTAGACAATTACAATTATCCTGCTCCGCAATTAAAACAGGTATAAAACTCCTAACAAAACAAGCAGGTATTGATTTTAATTCTTATGAAAAGGTCTACATAGCAGGAACATTCGGATACCATCTGAATAAAAGAAATTTAAAAACCATAGGAATTATTCCCGATGGAATAGATGATGAGAAAATACTTTTCATAGGCAACAGCAGTTTAGCAGGAGCAAAATGTGCCCTACTGGATATGGATTTACGATACGAGATAGAAAAATTTACCCGAAAGATTAAACATATAGATTTGTCTACCATTCCGGATTTTGAAGAAGAATTCGCAATGGCAACATTCTTCCCTGAACTTAAATGATAGATTTGCTATTTCAAGTAATCAACCATTCTTATTATTCCTTCCTGAAAAATCTTCTCTTCCGCAAGCATACTTATTACTAAGTAATTATCATCTAAAAAACGGAACATATTTCCCGGATGAACAAATACACCTTTCGCGTTCAGCAAATCAATGACAATTTTTTCATCCGTTTTATCCGTTCTCAATATTTTAATCACGATATACCACCCCCCATCTGGTTTATATAAAATTAAATCGGGACAATTAGAAAATCTTCTTATAGCATAGTCCAGATTATTTCTTAATCTATCAAGAATTTCTTTCTGTATAATATCTTTTTGTTGGAATAAAGAAGGAAGCGCCACCTGAACTGGCGTATTTACTGAGAGATAAGTATCCGCAATAATCTCTAATCCTTCATATAATTCCTTCTTCATATTTTCAGGAGAAGAACAAACTATCCAGCTGAGTTTTAATTGTGGTAACGCAAGTGTTTTAGAAATCCCATTCAAAGTAAAAATGGGAATTGTAGAAGAGTGTAATAACTGCGGAACCTTAATTGAAAAAAGATAATCACGAAAAACTTCGTCTATGACCAAAACCAGTTTATGTTTCTCACAAAAATAAAGCAAATCATCAATCTCTTCTTGGGAAAGTATATTCCCAGTAGGATTATTAGGTTGAACAAACAATAGCAATTTAGTTTTGTCATTAACTAAATTCTCAATATTTCTTGAATTAAAACGCCATGAATAATCCTTTTCCTCTAAACAATAAGGAATTACTTGAACCAACTCTAAAGATGCAATAAAATCCAGTAGCGGATAGGATGGTGCAGGAATTAGAATTTCATCTCCAGGATTACATAACAATTTGATAATATAGGAATATCCTTCGGAAGTTCCGGAGGTCAGAAAAATATCATCAACCGACACAGAAAAACCTAAAGAAGAATAGTATGCCGATACACATTCTCTTGCAGAATTTAAACCCTTTGGATTGGGTTCATAAATCAACGATTGGTGTTTAGATAATGCCCTCAATATTTCACCTTCAGGATATTGAAAATTTACTTTTGTCGGATTGGAAACTGTAAGGTCTATTAATTCTCCTCCTCTGGATATATATTTTTGATATGCCTCCGCAATTGGATTTAAACCACCCGATAGTTCATAATTTTCAAATCTACTGGATATATACATTTACTAATCCCCTTATTTGACTTATGATATAAGAACATATATTTTATAAAAAGTCTTGGAGATAAAAAAATGAGTGGTAATGTTCCAAAACTCGCAGGTGTATGTGTGGTTTGGCGAAAAAACAAGGGAAATATTGAGGTTCTAATGATAAAAAGGGGGAAAGATATGTCTTTCCTTCCAGGACATCATGCCTTCCCAGGCGGAAGTGTAGATGAAGAGGATAGAAATTGTGAAATATATGGTCCTTACGATGAAAAAGTAAAAAGTTCATTTGCAGGTGCAATCCGCGAGATTCTTGAAGAAACCGGATACTTCCCAATTAAGGTTGAAAAGAATATTTCAAAAGAAGAGTTAGTAAAAATTTGGGAAAAATTACATAGAAAAGAAACACATTTCGGTGAAATACAAAAAAAATTCAATCTTAAAATAAATCTGGATGACTACTTCTTTTCTGGACCCTGGATTACTCCCCCAGGATTATCCCAACGGTTTGAAACATACTTTTTCTTCATTGAATGGAAAGAACACTTTCTAAATATAGACAATCAGATAACCCGAGAAGTCGACCTAATAGAGTGGGATACGCCCGAGAACATTCTACAACGCTGGCATAAAAAGGAAATATCCCTATCCACACCCATTGCTTACATTTTAGAGCAAATAGAGACCTTTTCCTTACCCGGTGCCTTTCAATACTTAAAGAAAATTCCTTGGGACAAAGATAAATACACATATTTTCACCCTCGTGCAGGAATACACATATTCCCTTTACCTGCTCCTCCACAAACATTCTTTCTAAATATAAACTCTATTGTTATCGGCAAAAAAGAAATGCTTATTATTGACCCCGGTGGAGGTGAAGAAGAAAGTTTAAACGAAATGATTTATTGGTTAGAACACTTTACAAAAATGGGCTCAAAATTTATGGGTATATGTATAACTCACGAACATCCCGACCATGCAAATGGTGCAGAAGCATTATCCCAACATTTTGGAATTAGAAAATATCCTCTTTCTGAACTTTTCAAAAAGTGCGAATATCCAATAGGAAAAATAATCAGAGGGAAACAATTTGTATTAAATGATAAATATATTCCCTGGATAGTGGATAGTATTTATACACCCGGTCACACAAAAGAACACTTTTGTTATTACGAAACAACTACTCAAACTCTCATTGCTGGTGATATGATAAGTTCAGAAGGACCCGTAGTTATTGACCCTGATGACAATGGTTCTATGTCCGAATATATGGACTCACTAAACAAATTAAACCAACTCAATATAGATTTACTTATTCCAGGTCACGGCATGCCCTGGTTTTATATGCCAGGCAATGTCATAATTGAAAAATTAATTCAACATCGTAAACATCGTGAAGAAAGAATATTAAATAACATCAAAAAAGGTATAACAACATTTGAAGAATTACTTTCCACTTCTTACGATGATGTTCCACCCGAAAGATATGTACTAGCACGGCAACAACTCAAAGCACACCTTCTCGACCTAAAACAACGAGGTCTAATTGACAAAGATATACCTATTTAAATTACCCTCGCGAAGTCATTAAGTCCAGGTCTTCCAGCAATGCCTGTAAGTCTTCCTCGTGCATTACTTCATCTTGAAGAATTTGCAAAACCATATTATATGTAACGGGGTCCCCATCCTTTGTCTCCGCAAGAAGTGCATTATATGTAACAATTGCACATTGTTCCCCTTTAATATTCTGTTCTAAAAGAACACGAACATAAGGGTCAGATGGTTCATCATACCCACAATTAGTCATTTCATACCATTTCTTAGGACTTTCTACCGGCATGCCTCCCAATTGTATTATTCTCTGGGCTATCATATCCGCATGCCTCAACTCATCACCCGCATGTTGGAGTAATTCAGCCATAACGGCTTCTTTCATAGGTCCCTTTGCCACCTTCGCACCTAACCAATACTGATAATATGCAAACCATTCGTCCGAATATGCTTTATTTAAAAGCGTCAATAAATGGTCAAGATTCATTTTAACTATTTCTTTACCTTTTGTTCCCATAACTTTCTCCTTTCTGTTACATTTTAATGTCCCATAAAAATTGTGATATAAAAGTATAACAAAAATACAATGGATTTACAATATGATGGAAATAGTTCGTATAGGTGTAATTAGCGATACTCATGGAAACACAAAATTAATGGATTCTGTATGCAATTATATGATAGAAACAGAACAAGTTAAAACAATCTACCACCTCGGAGACAATTATGAGGATGGGGAATACTTAATTTCAATAGGATTCCCCGTAAAAGTTGTTCCCGGATTATGGTGTGACCAATTCCACGACTGGAAAACTCCCAAAGTAATTATAGAAGAGATAAAAAATATAAAGATAGCCCTTGCCCATACCTTAGACTTAATATTAAAAAGTGCCGGAAAAAATTGTTCAATCCAATGTTTTGGACACACACATACCCCCCTAATAAAAAGGGAAAACAACAAGATTTATTTCAATCCAGGACACCTAAAAAAACAAATAGATAGAGGTATGGAAGCCAGTTTTGGAATTATTAAATTTGAAAATGACCATATCTTTTTTGAGATTATATCTGTATACAATATGGGCAAGGTCTTATATAATTTAGAAGTTAAGTATCAAACTATAACTTAATATAAGGAGACAAAACATGATAAGGTTTACACTATTTACCCCCTTATTCCTGACATTAATAATTTCCGCAAATCCAAAAATTGCCTTTTCTCAATTACCACCTGAAAATTTAAGAGTAGAATACCTAAAAAACCCAATAGGAATTGATACCAACATTCCCCGTTTTAGTTGGATATTACCCGAGAAAGGATACAATCTTTTTCAGAAAGCATATCAGATACAGGTCTCAAAATCATTAGAAAACTTATTAAAAAATCAACCCGATGTCTGGGATTCCGGAATGGTAGGATGTCCCGACAATGTGCATATTGAATACAAAGGTCCAGCCCTGGAAAGTTTTACAAGATACTACTGGAGAGTTAGAGTTACCAATCAAAAAGATGAAATCTCAAAATTTAGCGAACCAGCATATTTTGAGACTGCCTTCTTGAACCCTGAAAAAGAAATGACCGCCAAATGGATACGGCATCCAGAAAAAGATGATGAACCAACACAAGATGACAAAAGAAAAGAGTATGAAAGAAAAAGAATATCCCCCATATTACGAAAAGAATTTGAAGTAACAAAACCAATAAAACAAGCCCGTGCTTATGTCTCTGGCCTTGGTTATGTTGAACTACATATCAATGGTCAAAAAGTAGGTGACCATATTTTAGACCCTGCATATACGGTTTTTGAAAAGAGAACTTTATACATAACTCACGATGTAACCTCTATGTTGCAACAGGGCAAAAACGCAGTGGGTATGATGTTAGGACATGGCTGGTGGAAAAAGACCTGCACAGGTTGGCTGGAACTCCATATTGGATATGAAGATGGAACAAAAGAAAAAATCATCACAGACGAAACCTGGAAGGCAAGTACAGGTCCTATCGTAAGCGAAAGTCTGTATCATGGAGAAACCTATGACGCAAGGTTAGAGAAGAATGGTTGGGATACCCCGGGTTACAATGACTCCGATTGGTTACCAGTTGCTCTCTCAGAACATATACCTGAAAAATTGGTTGCACAAGTAATGCCACCAATCCAAGTTGTTGGATACTTAAAGCCCAAATCCATTACAAAGAGAAATGATGGCGGACCGGACAAAAATGAAGAAGTTTATATCGTTGATTTTGGCCAAAACATGACCGGTGTGATTAAAATCAAAGCACAGGGTCCTGCAGGAACGAAGATAAGAATGAGACATGCTGAATTGTTATATGAAGATGGTAGATTAAATGTCGAAAACATAAGAAGTGCAAAAGTAACGGATGAGTATATATTAAAAGGTGAGGGCGAAGAAGAATATATGCCCAGATTTACACAACACGGCTATCGCTATGCAGAAATAGCCGGTTACCCTGGCGAACTCACTGAAGATAAGATTGAAGCCCAAATTTTCCACACCAATTTCCCGAAGTCAGGACATTTTGAATGTGACAATCCGTTAATCAACAACATCCGTGATATAGTTCTGTGGGCTATTCGCGGAAACAATATGAGTATCCCAACAGACTGTCCGCAACGAGATGAAAGAATGGGCTGGATGGGAGATGCACATCTCGCGTCTGAAGCGACCATTATGAACTTTGATGTAGCCGCATATTATCAAAAATGGCTCTGGGACATTGCAGACTCACAAAGTCCCGAAGGATATGTCCCCGATACATGTCCCGCAAACATTTGGGGCAAAAAAAAAGGTTCCCCTCCGTGGGCTATTGCATATCCTCTAATTACATGGTATTCTTGGAGATATTATCAGAACCGTCGTGTTGTGGAATTGCATTATGACAATCTCGTCCGCTGGTTTAAGTCTATGGAAAGAGACGAAAAAGACGGGCTTATGGAATACTGCCATTATGGAGACTGGGTAGCACTCGAAAAATCCCCAATGGAACCTATCGGCACAGGTTGTTATTACTGGACTGCGGTAGTTTTAGAAGAACTTGCCGGCGTTTTAGGAAAACAAGAAGATGTAGAATACTTCAAAGCTAAGAAACAAAAGGTTGCCGAAGCATTCAATAATAAGTATTTTGATAAAGAAAAAGGTTACTATTGTTACGGTAAAGATAAAGACGGCAATCCTTATGAGGGAACACAATTCCAGCAGATATTCCCACTATTTCTTGGTATTGCACAGGGAGAATATCGCGAACTTGCACTAAAGAAATTAAGAGAAGAAATAGAAGTAAGAAGGAATGGACATCTGTATTGCGGTATTTTAGGTGCAAAGTATGTATATGATGTTCTTAATGATTCAGGTATGGCAGACCTTGCTTATAAAATTGTCCTACAAAAGGATTTCCCAAGTTATGGCTATATGATAGAAATGGGCGCAACCACATTATGGGAGTTATGGGAATACAAAACAGGTCCCGAAATGAATTCCCACAATCACCAGATGTTCGGCAGTGTTGTAGATTGGTTCTTCGGTGGTATCGCAGGTATTCGTCGTTTACCGGAACCCGGATACAAACATTTTACTATTGCTCCTAAACCATGGGATGGTCCGCTAAACTATGCTCAGGCATATATTGACACTGTTCGTGGACGAGTCGTATCTCGCTGGGATAAAAATCCAGATGGTTCTCTTACTATGGTGGTGACAATTCCACCTAATAGCACTGCAAAAGTAGTCGTTCCTAAAAAAGAGAATATGAAAGTCATTTCAAAAGAAAAAATTGTGCCAATTGATGCCAATAAAAATCAGGAAATTTTTGAATTACCTTCAGGAGTATATACTTTCACTGTTAAATAAACATAAAAAGACTTACAAATGAAACAAGAAGGGGAAGTTAAATATTGTTATATTTCCCGTAATGTTTTCGCTAAATATTTTGAGAAAAACTATAACGATATAAAAGAAAAACTTCCCCTTCTTGAAATTTTAGACCCTAACGCTATCCACGATATTCGTGTATTATCAAGAAGAAATAGGGCTTTATTCTCTGAGTCTAAACAATACCTCCCAAAAGAAATTGCAGATGAATATTTAGAAGAAAATAAAAAAATAACACGCCTTTTAGGTAAAAGAAGAGAACTGGATGTCCTTCTACAAATTTTTACTTCTATCAAAAAAACTACTCCAATAATAATTTCAGACCACCTTTATGAAATATTCTCTAACTATGTAGAAGAAAAAAGAAAAGAAGAAGAACCAAATTGCATTCAAGCAAAAGAAATTTTATCAACTCGCCTACTAAAAATAATTAACCCCTTTTATTATTCGAAAGTTTCGGAAAAATATTGTATCTATGAACACAGCAAAAAACGAATAAATAATACACTAAAAAAATTAAAAGAGGAATACAAAAAAATAATCAAAATTGATGACCCAATGAATGAAGAAATACATCAATTTCGTATTTTATTAAAAAAGACCCGATATATGTTTGAAATATACAAAGAAATATATGGACATACAATAGTTAGATGGTTAAAATTATTGAAAGAGGCACAAAACTATTTAGGGTTATGGAATGATTGCCGAATTTTATTGACATTAATCAATAAATTGCATAAAGAAAAAAATAATAAAAATTTTCCTGATTGTGATACCATAAAAAACTATATTTATGGTATACTATTAGAAAAGTTAAGAGATATACAAAACGAAATGGAACAAAATCTACATAACAATATAATATTTGAAACAAGAGTGGATGTAAAACGACTGTGTAAACTACATAAATGTATTGATAAATAAAAAAAGGAGAGAGAAAAAATGGTAGAGGAAATCTACAAGAAATTAGAACTTAGTGAAGATTTGCCAACCCTTCCAATTGTTATGACTAAATTAATAGACGCTATCAATGATGACCGTAGTTCTGCCGCAGACCTGACCAGAATAATGGAAAATGACCCGGCAATGTCCGCAAGAGTACTAAAGTTAGCAAATTCTGCGTTCTATGGTCTCCGATATAAGGTAGATAATCTAAAAAGGGCAATCGTTGTTCTGGGATTTGAGACTGTCCGTATGTTAGCTCTTAGCACTACTGTTTTGGACTTATTCACAGCAAAGAAACAATTAGCATTAGACCCGGAAGATTTCTGGATTCATTCTCTCGGCACAGGCAAAATAGCACAAATCTTAGCAATAAAAACGAAAACGGAAATGGTTCCCGAAACACTATTTACCGCGGGTCTTTTACACGACATTGGAAAATATTGTTTATCCCTTGCTTTGAAAGAAGAATATAGAAAAATTGCCGAAAAAGCAAAAGAACAACAAGTCCCATTACATAAAGTAGAGAAAGAAAATCTCTCATTAACATATTACGAAGTAAACAATTGGTTAACACAAAGATGGAATCTCCCTGATACCTTATCTGCTCCAATGATAAATCATAACCAGCCCGAGAACAACTCTAATAAATATGCCCTTGAAACATACATCGTTTACCTTGCCAGTGAAATAGCAAGGGCTGTAAATTTTGGAATGGCTGGTGATTACCACAATATAAATATAAGATTAATGACAACACTTTTTCCACAGATTAGAGACACTACTATTCAGGAAACGAAAAAGGAAATCAAGGGCTACATAACAGAAGCAAAAAAATTCCTATCCGAATTTAAAAACAATTGACTTTGGCAAATTATCTATGTTTGTTTCTTTTAATAAGAAAGGAGAAATTTTAGGTTATGATGACGAATTAAAATTATTTATTCAAGAATGTCTTGAAAAAAACAAAATTACCCCCGATGTCTGGTTAGAAAAAATTCACCCCAACGATGTTCATCTATTAAAAAGTGTATTGGACTATAAAACAATCAAAAGACCGAGTGATTATTTTACATTATATAGGGTCAGGGAAAGAAAAAATATTATCTATTGCTTCCACATAACCCAAAAAATTATCCCAGTAGGAGATGTAGAGAAAGATATAGAAGAAAAAAGGTATGCCACGATTTTACCACTGTGTAACACATTCCTTAAAAAAATAGAAAATCAACCTACTAAGTCCATTCCTCATTATTTAACCGCTCAGACAAATTTAGGATACTTACTTGTAAAAAAAGGAAAAATTTTATTTGCAAACAACACTGCTATAAAGATTTTAGAACTACCGGATAATCACAAAAAGACTTTCTTATTCCGTGATTTTTTTTCTAAAATTCCCCTCGTATCTAATTATAAAATCTTGAATAAAATTTCAGAAGAACCTATTGCAATTTCCACAATAAATGGCAGTAAAAAGTGGGTAAAATTGTACATAAACAAATTTAATATCCATTCAGGATATATTTTGAATATTTTTTTCTATGATATTACATCTGTTAAAGATGTAGAAGAACAACTCAAAATATTCAAATACATTGTAGATAATGCCGGAAATGAATTCTACCTCCTCTATCCGGATGGAAAATTTGCCTATGTAAACGAATCCTCTGCAAAAAGTCTCGGATACGACCTGCCTACTTTCAGAAAACTTAGCGTTCCAGAAATTGATATTTTGTATACAAAGGAAAAATTCCAACAGCATTTTAACGATTTAAAAAAAGGTTTTGATAAACCCTTTTATACTATTCATAAGCATAAAGATGGACGACTTGTTTATAAAGAAGTCAAATCCGTATACCTTAAAGTGGGAGACAAAGAATATATTTTCGGTTTCGGACAGGATATCACACATAGAATAAAATTGGAAAAGTTTTTAGAAAGAGAACATCTTTATGCACGAATGGTTTTAGAAGTTTCTAAACAGAGAGATAAAACATCAGAAGAAATTCTATATGAGTTTTTGCAAAACGCTCTGAATATTACAAACAGTTGTACTATTATACTATATAGCGATGAAGTAGGAAAAAATCTCTATGAAACAGAATTTACAGAACGACATAAAATATCTATCTACAGCAGTAACCTTGATGATGAAATTAAAGAAGTGATTGAAAATTTTGAGATAGAGTATTTAAACAACCCCTGTATTAAGAAGGTTACAATACCCACAGCAGAAAATTTGGATATCTACAAAAGTGATAAAGAAAAAGTATTGCTTTCTATTTTATATATACCTATAAAAGACAAAAATCTTATAAGAGATGTGATTATATTTTTTAGAATCAAAGAAGAATTTGATAGAGAAGAAGTAAATCAGATTTATTTTTTCTGCAATTCTGTCGGTGAAATAGTTAGAAGAATTCAAACAGAGGAACATCTAAAATTACGAGAAAAAATTTTAGAATCTGCTTCCCGTTGTGCAACAAAGCTCTACACATCCCAATATTGGGAAAATGAAATCAAAGATGTCTTAAAAATATTAGGCGAATCTACAAATGTTAGCCGAACCTATATATTTAGAAACCGGGTACTAAAAGATGGGACAATTCTTACAGACCAATTATATGAATGGGTAGCCCCCGGAATTACTCCCCAAATAGATAACCCTGAGTTGCAATCTTTTAACTATGTTGCAAATGGTTATAAAAGGTGGGTTCAATTGTTATCCAGAGGAAACCCTGTCTTTGGATGCGTGAAAAACTTTCCACATTCAGAGAAAGAAGTTTTAATGTCTCAAGATATTCTCTCTATAGCAATAGTTCCTATTTTTCTCGATGGGAAGTGGTGGGGACTAATAGGTTTTGATGATTGTCTACACGAAAGACAATGGACATCCACAGAGATTAATGCTTTAAAAATAGTCGCTGAAATGATAGCCATAGTTATAGAAAAACAAAATAAAGATAAAATTCTAAAAGAACAAGAACAAAGAATAAAAGCCGTTGAAAAATTATCCTCTTTAGGTATTATGGCAAGTGGTATTGCCCACGAAGTAAACAATCCACTGGCTACTATTTCTCTGGCAACACAACATTTAAGCAAATGTATAAATGAAAAAGATGAATCCTCTTTAAGAAATGCTACATTTCTCCTTAACAAGATACAAAAAAATATAACAAGAATTGAGAATTTAATAAAAGCACTTAAAATATTTTCACGACAGGAATCAAAACATAATCTTCAACCCTATAGATTAGATAAAATTATTGAAGACGCAATTGAACAAATAAAAATAAGATTAGAATCACAGAATATAAAATTTATATACGAAAATCCTCATAACGATTTATATATAGAAGCAATTCCACCATTACTATCCCAGGTCTTTACAAACATTCTAATAAATTCTGCAGACGCTGTGGAAGAAACATCAAACCCGGAAATATCATTGAAAATTTCCGTCAAGGATAATAATATTTATGTAGAAATTGAAGATAATGGACACGGAATACCAATAGAAATTCGTGACAAAATTCTTGACCCATTTTTTACTACAAAAGCAGTAGGAAAGGGGACAGGATTAGGACTTAGTTTATCAAAATCCATAATGGACATTCATGGTGGGACATTAGAGTTAGATAACAAGACAGATAAAACGCGGTTCATTATCAAACTAAAAAAACACGAAGGGGAAAAATATGGGAACGAACAAAAAAATATTTCTACTTGAAGATGAAATAGATTTGAATGAAATGATAGCTATAGAACTGGAAAGTAAAGGTTATGAAACTATCACCATATACAATCCAAAAACATTTATCAAAACATTTTCAGAAACAAAACCAGACCTACTGATTACAGATTTAAGATTACCCGGTATCCACGGAACTGAAATCATCAATTTAGTTAAAAATATAGATGTTTTTTATCCACCAATTATAGTAATAACGGCTTATACAGATATTTCTCTGCCTGCACTATACAACCTGGGTGCAGAAAACATAATATATAAACCATTCCAACTTCGTCAATTGACTTCTACTATTGAAAGATTATGTACCCCCATTCAGGAACGACTACAATCCAATATTGAAAACTATGAAGAATTTACAGGATGGATACGAAAGATAAATATTGAAAAAATCTACGATGTAAATTTCGGCAGAGGAGGTTTTTCTTTTCTATCAGAAGAAAGAATGGAGATAAACGAAGTAATAGAATTTGAAGTAATATTTCATGAGAAAAAAAATGAAATACTGGCTGGAACAGGGATTTTAAGATGGAAAACATCTTCATTATTAAGTAAAAATGAAAAAATAGTAAATAAATATGGTGTAGAAATCGTTTATTTAGATGATACAAATAGAGAAATATTTATTTCTTATGTATATAATAATAAAATAACTCCATATATACCCTACACAGAGAATTAAAAAGAAAGGATATGTTATGAAAAAATCTATAACGATTTTATTATTGGTCGCTTTGACTCTTTCCACACTAATTTATTGTTCAGGCTGTCAAACCTATGGAGAAGCCGCAGGATTAGGTGCCGCATTAGGTGGTGCTACAGGTGCGATTATCGGTCATCAATCCGGACATGCTCTTGAAGGAGCCGCAATTGGTGCAGTATTAGGTGGGATAACCGGTCTTGTTGCCCACGATATAAAAGTACGAAAAGCAAAATCAGCAGAGCAAACAATGACAGAATATAAATATCAACCCGGTCAGGGAGAAAGACTCGCTTTTGAGAGAGCAGAAGTATTACCAAATGTAGTTACCCCTGGAAATGTTATAGAAACAACAGTTCAATATGCTTTACTTGGAACAGGTCCTAATGGAATAAGTGTAACAGAAACACGAAGTCTTCTGAAAGGAGACCAATTAATTGCCGATATATCCTCCTCTACATTTAACAGGAATGATGGCACCTGGGTTAGTAGTCAGCAATTTAGATTACCTCCTAATTTATCACCAGGCCAATACACTATTCTATTCCGCGTTAACACAAATCTTTCCTCTATATCAGGCAGAGCAACTTTTGTTGTAGAATAAAAAAGAATGAAAAAGATTATAATATTCTTTCTCCTTGCTGGTATTACTTGTATGAGTTATGCAGAAATTATGGCAGGTATTTCCACTGTATCCATCAATCCTATCAGAGAGGGCTTAAAAGTTCAATTAGGAGGTTATGGCGAAAGACAGGGAAAACCCGCATTAGGAATCCATGACGAAACATGGGCGAAAATCCTGACAATAAAAAATGAAGAAAAATATTTATTTTTAATAACTCTGGATATTTGTCATATCCCATGGAGTTTGGTTGAACACACAGTCCAAAAAACCAATCTGCCGTATATAAACCATGACAATGTCATAATGATGGCGAGTCATACCCATGCTGGTCTTGAAGGAATGTCAATAGATGAGCGAAACATAGTTAATAATCCCAACATAGGAATTTTTGACGAACAGGTGCTCGCCTTTGTTTCCTCACAAATAGCAAAAGGAATAGAAGAATCTTCTAAGAATTTATTCCCCGTAACTTTTTCTGCTGGCAGAATAGAAACAAAAGGACTGAATAAGAATAGAAGACACAAAGAATTACCAACAGACCCATACATTACTGTTTTACGATTTGATAGAAATAATCAACCCTGGGTTATTTTTGTGAACTTCACCGCACACGAAACTATTATGACACCCAACGAAATGTACCTATCCGCAGGCTATCCCGGAATTATTCAGCGAACCATAGAAACCTTTTATCCTGGCTCAACCTGCATGTTTTCAAACGGTGCAGAAGGAGATGTTGCCCCAGCAGGTTACAATGGTACCTCCGCATGGGAATCTATGGAAAACTATGGTTTATCATTAGCGAAACTTACAATTGATGTAATTAAAGATTTAAAGCCCGAACCCATCACGAAGTTTGAACATTTTACTGTATGGAAAGATTTACCTCCAAAACAAATTGCTCCCGATTTTTTCAAAATTGCAGGGGATGAATACAATGTCTCGGAAGAGATGGTAACTGCAATGATAAATCAACTTTTCCCTTCTAAAGCACCCTTCCACCTGATTAGAATAAATGATTGTGCCATCCTTACATTTCCAGGTGAACCTATCACAGAAATAGGCTTGAATGTAAAACAAAAAATGATAGATAGGAGTATAAAAATACCTGTAGTTACTTCCCTCACAAACGATTTAATAGGTTATATTCTTACAGAAAAAGAATACCATCAGAGTGGATACGAAGTAACTGCTTCTTTCTATGGTCCTAAATTAGGTGAAACCATCCTTTCTATCGCAGACGAGTTAATTAAAAACATCGAATAATCTCAACAGTAAGTCCAATACACATTTTTTAATATTAACTATTCTATATATAACTATCTTCAAAAAAATGCAACCATTCTCTTTATCTGGAGACAACTGAGTCACAAAAATAAAAC
>FWWL01001913.1_pt1 | contig 46573 bp, 45 predicted proteins | sample 2228331 | NCBI WGS metagenome assembly FWWL01 (sample SAMEA103939775, study PRJEB20133) | metagenome | reverse complement strand
CCCTTGCCTCCCACGCACATCCGGGATGCTCTTCAAAGCCTGTAACACGCTCTTTGACATCGTCATCGTTGCCTCCTGAACTGGGATTGTGGCTCAAGTTTACCAGGAAAATTAGTTTTTTAAAAAGCCCTATCACCAGGACGCAGGGTATTGCCAAAATGCCATGCTATCGTTATAATGTAACATGCCTCGGGCGGATAGCTCAGTTGGTTAGAGCACTGCGTTGACATCGCAGAGGTCGTAGGTTCGAGTCCTATTCCGCCCACAGAAGACAACAGAAGCCTGTTTCCAGGCTTCTGTTGTTGCTTATGGTTACAGGCCTCACCCAGACGCAGGGACGCAGAGGAACAGACTCTCGAAAGCGTCAGGAACCAGGAAAAACGCTGTCTGCCGGCGATCTGGGATGAACATCGGGGCAATTTTCGCCAGTCCGAACTGACGCAGGTTATCTTCTCCGCTGGGGGTGGAAGAAAAACACGATCAGGAAAATTGCGGTTGCGGTCAGGACAATCGAGGCGCCAGAGGCGATGTTGAAATAGTAACTCAGGTAAAGGCCGATCAGTGTGCTCAGTGAACCAATGCCACTGGCCAGCAGCATCATGGTCCACAGACGGCGTGCCAGCAAATAGGCGGTGGCGGCCGGGGTGATAAGCATGGCAACCATCAGAGCAACGCCTACGGCCTGCAGAGAGATAGCAACAGTGATGGCGATCAAGACCAGTAACAGGTTATCAAAGAAGGATGCCGGCAGGCGCAGTATAGCAGCCAGAACCGGGTCAAACGAAATGAGCAGGAATTCTTTGTAGAAAACGAAGACGACAATCAACACCAGCAGGCTGAAGATGCCCATCCAGGTCAGGGTGGTGGCACTCACACCCAGCACGTCGCCGAAGAGGAAGTGACTCAAGTCTACGGCATAACTGCGAACCGTAGAGATGATAACGATCCCCAGGGCGAACATGCCGGCGAAGATGATGCCAATGGCTGTGTCTTCTCGAATGCGTCTGCTGCGCGTGATCGCGCCAATGCTCAGCGAAGTAAGGATAGCAGTGACCAGGGCCCACCAGAAGAGCGGTTCACGCGCTCCGCCGCTGACCAGGTAACCTATGGCCACGCCGGGCAGAATGGTGTGGGCCAGAGCATCGCCAAAGAACGCCATACCGCGCAGGACTACGTAGGAACCGATCACCGCTCCGACCACAGCCGTCAACAAGGCGGCGATCAACCCGCGCACCATAAAACCGTAGCGCAGCGGTTCAAGCAACCAGTCGAAGGGGGTCATGTTCCTCTCCCTGACAACAGGTATCGGTGACAATCTGGCCGTTTAAGATAGTGAGTTGGCCGCCATAGGCTTTTCGCAAGATGTCTGGCTGTAAAACGCGTTCAGGGACATCGAAGGCGATCAGGCGGCGGTTGAGAAGCAGAATGCGATCGAAATGTTGAGCTGCCTGTTGCAGATCGTGTGTAGCGACCATGATAGTCACACCGCGCTGTTGCAGGTCGGCCAGCAGTTGTAGCAGACTTTCCTGGGCCGGCAGGTCCAGGCCGGTGAGTGGTTCGTCCATCAGCATCAGTTCAGCTTCCTGAGCCAGCGCGCGCGCGATGAACATGCGCTGCTGTTGTCCACCGGAGAGTTCTCCAATCTGGCGCTGGCCCAGATCGGCAAGACCCACCGTTTTCAGAGCCGCATGAACCACCTGCCAGTCTTGCTTTTTCGGCCAGCGAAACAGGCCAATGCGGGCCAATCGGCCCATCATCACGACGTCGGCCACCGACACTGGAAAACGCCAATCTACCTGGCTACGTTGGGGAACATAACCAATACAGACGTGACGCTCTGGCTGAGAACCATAGATGTGAACCTGCCCTTCCGTGGGAGACAGTACACCAGCAATGATTTTGAACAGAGTGGTTTTTCCGGCACCGTTAGGGCCAGCAACGGCTACTCGTTCACCGACGTGCAGATGAAAGGTGAGGTCCTCTAACGCTGTCACACCATTGTAGCGAAAAGATAGATGGACAACATCCAGGATAGGTTGATCAGGGAAATGTTGCGTGTGGGAATACATGGTTCAGGGTGGAGGTTTAGCGCAGCGCCTCGACAATCGCACTGACATTATAGCGCATATAGGCCAGGTAATCGGGAGCCGGACCATCCGGTGGGGTGAGAGAAGCATGGTAAACGCGAACCACCCGGACGCCACTTTCCTCAGCAATTTGACGAGCCAGTTGATCTGAAGTGTCCTCACCGACAAAGATGGCTTTGGCCCCACTGGAGCGGATCTGTTCGACCAGGGAGGTCAATTCCTGCGCCGAAGGGGCGGCCTGACTGCTGAACGAAGGCAGGAGAATCCCCACCTGACGGAATCCGTAGCGATGAGCAAAGTAGCCAAACGTGGCATGATCGGTCACCAGCAGACGATTGGCTGGTGGGATCTGGTTGACCTGTTCTACGATCCAGGCATCCAGTTCTCGCAGACGATTTTTGTATGCTTCCCCCCGGCTGCGATAGGTAGCTGCATGGGCTGGATCGACAGCGGATAGTGCCACGACGATGTTATCTACCCAGATCATGACGTTGTTGGGATCCATCCAGGTATGGGGATCGCCGCCCTGGTGATGGTGTTCTTCTTCTTCGTGGTGTTCTTCTTCATGGCTTGCCATTACCTGATCTAGAGAAAGCAGTTCAATTCCTTCAGACACCTCCTTCACTTTATCCAGAGCGTTCGCGTTTTCTAAGAGGTTGTGGAGGAACTCTTCCAAACCGGCCCCATTGGCGAAGATCAGTTTGGCCTGGCTGATGCGCTGCACATCTTGAGGCCGGGGCTGATAGGTGTGGGGATCCGCACCCAGGGGGAGCAGGGAAATCACAGTCACATGCTCACCACCAATTTGCTGGACAACGTTGGCTACGATCGAAGTCGTGGCTACAACCGTGATCGCTGCCTCCGAAGGTGAAGTGGTTTCTCTGCCGCTACAGGCAGTCAAACCAAGAGCAAGGATCAGGAGCAGGGTTAGCAGGTGATGTTTCATGGGAACCTCCAGTTTTGAAATTGGTTTTCATTTTCAATAAGGAAACTTATCAAAACGCCATCGTCCAGGTGCCAGGGATGTGATCGGTTTAGTCAAATCCAGGATAGGTGGAATGCAAGGCGATGGAAACAGCAATGAACAGAGGAATAGAAACCACTGCCATCCACAGGAAAGGACGTTGTCTGGGAAGAGGCCTTCCCTGTTGCCGGGCGATGGAGCGGGAACGGGCATCCAGAGCGATGCCCAGGGCTGCTGTAGTCGGGATGGTTGAGCATATCAGGCACATGAGAGCCTTCCTGTTCAGCGACAGTCTGCACACAGCCCAGAAGCCTGTAGCCAATGGTGGCGAATCTCGAAGCCGGTTTGCTGGCTGATATGGTCAAACAAGGCTTGCAAGTCATCACCTTCAAACAGAACAGCGCGCTTACACCGTTCGCAGATCAGGATGTGCTGGTGTCCCTGGCCGGCTCGGAGGAAGGCCTGGCAGCCTCCTTCCTGGTGTACGCGCTGGATCAGGTTCAGTTCTTCCAGTTTTTCCAGGGTTCGGTAGACAGTCACCAACCCCAGGGCGGGATAGCGCTTGCGAGCCAGATGATACACCTCGAGGGGAGTGAGGGCACGCCGGGCCTGGGCTATGGTCTCTACCACGGCCTGACGAGCCGCCGTTCGGCGGTAGCCGTTGTTGCGAAGATGGTCTAACCAGGCTTCTGTGGACATGGTCGTTGTTTCTTGAAAATCATTTTCGATTGTAATAGAGGTGCTACCCGTTGTCAAGATGGATCCGCAGAGCGCCAGGGCTTTTCAATTATCCGACACAACGGTAGGGAAAGCCATTGTGTTTGCTATGGAAAGGCAACTTCCATGACCAGTCGTTCCCATAAGCGTTTTTGTGCCGAGGATAGGACTGAGGTTGGGACGGCAATTCAACTGCCGTCCCAACGCGGTTCAACTCAACTGCTGTCCTAACACAGTTCAACTGCCGTCCTAACCCAGCCAAACAAGGCTATAGAACGGCAGAGAAAGCCAGGATGTGTGCAGCCGGAAGGCATCTTTAGCGGCTGGTAGTGACATGGAGCAAAATTTCTGCACGGAATATATGGCTATTGACTCTCCTGCAAAAACCCTGAGTTTGTACCACGGAGATACGGGGTCACGGAGTTTTTCTTCATTGCTTAGCTCAGTGTCTCCGTGTCTCTGTGGTTCGATTTTGGCCTTTTTGCAGTGGACTCACTATTTGGAAAAGCCCTGGCAGAGCGCAGAAGACGCAGAGTTATCTCAGCAAAGCCAATACTTGATCGAAGGAAGTGATGGTAGGGCAATCGGCTTCGGGGAAGATCCCGTTTGGGTCGTAGAGGATCGCCTGAAGTCCGACTCGACGCGCTCCAATGACGTCGGCAAAGTAGTTGTCGCCGATGTAGATCGTTTCGGCAGGAGAAGTGTTCGCCCGTCGCAGGGCTTCTTCAAAAACAGCCGGGTCGGGCTTGAAGGCCTGAATTTCGCCACTGGCCAGGGTGAAGTGAAAATAGTGACGCAGGCCCAGGGTTTCCAGATGGTGATCGTAAGGGTGATGGCGGTTGGATACCGTCCCCAGGATATAACCAGTTTGATGCAGGTAAGCCAGCAGATGATGGGCATCGTCGGGGACGAAGGTGTCATAGTGGTAATGTTCGAGCATGTATTGGTTGACCTGAGGTGCCAGTTCGGCGGCCTGGGCCGGAGAGCAGCCCAGCACGATCAATCGCCGGCGACAAAAATTGATCCAGAAGGCGTTGACTTCAAAGGTGTGGCTTTGATTGGGATATTGTTGTCTATCGGCGCGGCTTTCAGGGGAGTCGGCAAAGTAGTAGTGTTCCCAGCGGGCAGCACGCTGGATATCCTCGCTGTGGAGGGGAATGCCCAGGGAGGCTACATATACATTGAATGCCTCTCCCCAGCGAGGGCGATGATGACGTAAAGTGTCGTCCAGGTCAAACAGGACGGCTCGAACCTGCGCGTTGACCGAGAGAGACATGTGGAATTCCCAGAACGATCAGCCGCCGATCTGATTCATCACGCGGTTCAGGGGGATGACTCCATCGGCCAGACCATGCCCCCAGGGTTTGTTCCAGACGCCTTCGAGGATCAGGTCACGTAACTCATCCAGGGATGCACCAGCGCGCAGGGGGGTGAGTAAGTCCACTTCTTTTTCGCGCAACAGGCACAGCCGTAACCGCCCGTCTGCGGTAAGGCGGGCACGGGTGCACGAGGCGCAGAAAGGTTGCGTCACGGAAGAGATGAAACCGACCTCGCCTCTGGCATTCGGCAGCCGGTAGACTCGGGCTTCGCCATCCAGTTGACCCTCGTTGGCGAGTTCCAGATCGCCCAGCGAGTCCTCAATGCGTTCTTTGATTTCCTCCGCGGTAACCACATGACGGATCTGGAGATCGGTCACGCCGGCAAAAGGCATCATCTCGATGAAGCGAACCTGCCAGGGATGGTCCAGGGTCAGGCGTGCCAGGTCCACCACATCATCTTCGTTGTAGCCACGAACCACTACAGCGTTGATCTTGATGGGCGTCAGCCCGGCTTCCTCCGCCGCCAGGATGCCAGCCCACACGTCCTCCAACCTGCCCCAGCGGGTCAAGCGTTTGAATTTCGCCGGGTTGAGCGTATCCAGAGAGACGTTGACTCGCTTGAGGCCGGCCTCAGCCAGCGGTCTGGCCAGTTTGGCCAGCAAGACGCCGTTGGTGGTCATGGTTACGGTGCGAATGCCCTCGGTGTGAGCGATGTTCCGCACCAGGTCTACCACGTGGGCGCGCACGGTCGGCTCACCTCCAGTCAGTCGGATTTTATCGAAGCCCAGCGAGGCAAACAGACGAACGAGTAACAGAATCTCGTCGTCCTGCATCAGCTCCGCGTTGGGGCGGAAGACCTGATCTTCAGGCATGCAGTAAATGCACCGCAGGTTGCAGTGATCGGTCAGGCTGATTCGCAGGTAATGGATGGTACGTCCGAAGCGATCGATAGCCATGTCATGATTATACTCCCTTTGAAGCGAAGAGCAATACAAAAATTCAGTGTATTTTTCTCCAAATTTCCCAGAAAAGATGTGACTGAAATATTTCTGCTCGCTGGAGCAGGGAAATTTGTAATACAATCAGAAAAAGGCGGTCTCCCTGCAAAGTGTTGGTGGACGCATAGTGAGCCAGTTTTTACCGCGGAGGGCGCAGAGGTCGCTGAGAAAAGCCGGAAAAAGTGAAAATGCGTGCTCAGCGGTGAAATTGGGTGACAACCCCAAGCAAGAAACGAGGATATACATGAACCTGGATAAGAAGTTTAAAGAACTGAAGACTCTGCTGGCCGAGATCGGCGATTTGAACAGCGCCTTAGCGCTGTTGTCTTGGGATCAGGCGACCTATATGCCTCCCGGAGGTGCCCAGGCTCGGGCACGACAGATGGCTACGCTTTCTAAACTGGCTCATCAGAAATTCACGGATAAGAAGATCGGTCGCCTGCTGGACGCGCTGCGGCCCTATGAAGAGAGCCTTCCTTACGACTCGGACGAGGCTAGTTTGATCCGAGTCACCCGCCGGGACTATGAACGGGCTATCCGCATCCCCGGCCGTTTCGTGGCCCAATTCAATGCCCACGTTGCCGAGACGTATCAACGCTGGACCCAGGCGCGTCCGGCTAACGATTTTGCCAGTATCCGTCCATACCTGGAGCGCACCCTCGATTTTAGTCGTCAACTGGCGGATTTTTTCCCTGGCTATGAGCATATTGCCGATCCCTTGATCGATTTTTCGGACTATGGCATGAAGGCCGCTACACTGCGCTCCCTGTTCCACGATCTGCGCCAGGAACTGGTGCCGCTGGTAGAAGCCATCACCTCTCAGCCAGCCGCAGATGACTCGTGCCTGCGCAAAACCTATCCGGAGATGGCCCAGATCGAGTTCAGCACTGAGGTCGTGCGCCAGATCGGATATGACTTCCAGCGCGGACGGATTGATAAGACCCACCATCCCTTCATGATTGCCTTCTCTATTGGAGATGTGCGCATTACTACTCGCGTTCGAGAAGACTATTTGGGCGAGTTGCTGTTTAGCAATATTCACGAGGCCGGGCATGCGTTGTATGAGCAAGGGATCGATCCAGCCTATGAGAATACACCCCTGGCTGGTGGAGTCAGCGCTGGCGTGCACGAGAGCCAATCCCGGTTGTGGGAGAACGTGGTAGGGCGCAGTCTCGGTTTTTGGGAATATTTCTATCCCCGTTTACAGGCTCGCTTTCCCGAACAACTCGGTGCTGTTTCCTTGGAGACGTTTTACCGCGCCATCAACAAGGTGGAAAAGTCGTTGATCCGCACCGATGCAGATGAAGTGACTTACAACCTGCACGTCATGCTACGCTTCGATCTGGAACTACAACTTCTGGAGGGAACCCTGACCGTCCGTGATCTGCCTGAGGCCTGGCGCGATCGCTTTCTGTCCGATTTTGGAATCGTGCCTCCGGACGATCGAGATGGCGTTTTGCAGGATGTGCACTGGTACAGTGGGGCGATAGGTGGGGCCTTTCAGGGCTATACATTAGGAAACGTGCTCAGCGCTCTATTCTACGCTCAGGCACTTCAAGCCCACCCACAGATCCCAGACGAGATCCGCCAGGGCCGGTTTGATACACTTCGGCACTGGTTGACTGAAAACATTTATCGTCATGGTCGCAAATATACTGCGCCAGAATTGATTCGGCGGGTAACAGGGGGGGATCTGACTATTCGACCATATATCGAGTATCTCAAAACAAAATACGGTCCGTTGTATCCATTGTGATCCACCAGCATTGGAAAGCGCTGGCAAGAGAAAACCGGCCCCCTCGCTTGCATGAGAGGGCCGGTTACGCACACAGAGATAGCCTGGGGCTACGGCAGAGTGTATACCACGATCCGTTGCGGCCGAACAGCCTGGCTGGCGGCATTACCGCCGAACAGGCGCAACAGATTCGCAATGGAATTATTGTTGTCATCCAGGCTGAAGCGCAGACCCTCCGGATGCTGATCCTGTGGTAGCATAGACTCATCTATGACTTCACTGCAAAAAGGTCATTTCACCGCAGAGTGCGCAGAGAACGCGAAGATTTTGACTTTTTTAGCAAAAAAACGGCATGTTCGGTGCAGATTTTGGCCTTTTCGGCTCTGCGCTCTCCCGCGTTCTCGGCGGTGAGGGGTTTTTGCAGTAGAGTCATCTATGTTGTGGAGTACTGATCATGGACTTTTCTACCTACCAGAAACAATCTCGCCTCACTGCTCGCTATCCCCATATTGGACATGGGGTGATCTATCCTGTTTTGGGGCTGGCCAGTGAGGCAGGTGAAGTGGCAGGCAAGATCAAAAAGGTTTTTCGCGATCATCAGGGCCAAATCAATGACGAAATCCGTCGCCGATTGGCGGCCGAACTGGGAGATGTGTTGTGGTATCTGGCTCAAATCTGCACAGAACTGGACCTGTCGCTGGATGAGATCGCCCATCAGAACCTGATCAAATTGCTGGATCGACAGGCACGCGGTACAATTCAAGGAGACGGTGATCAACGCTGATCCTCCATCGCTGCTCGCTATCGAGCCGCCAGCGAGCCCGGATGGTGTAAACTCTAATCAAACTCCAACACATCCTTGACGATGATGTTTGGTAGAATCTTTTCAAGACGTGTTTTGTCGCTTTTTCAGAAGTTGGAGACTGTATGGCTGGAATGGAACGTTTTACCCAACGGGCGAGACGGGTGTTGAGTCTTGCCCATAGCGAGGCTGAGCGAGTCCGTCATAACTCCATCGGCACCGAGCACCTGCTGCTTGGTCTGATTGATGAAGAGGGTGGCGTGGCCGGACGTGTACTACGCGAACTCGGCCTGGATTCGGGCCGGGTGCGCGAGATGGTCGAGCGCCTCTCCCCGCCTGGCCGTTACACCGGTGGAAAGATTGACCTGGCCCCCGACACCCAACAGGTTCTGGAATACGCGGTCGAAGAAGCCCGCCGCATGGGTCATCATTACATTGGCACCGAACACATCCTGCTGGCCCTGGTGCGCGTGGAGGGGGTGGCCCTGGAAGTGTTGCGCCGCCTGGGCGTGACGCCGGAGCAGATTCGTCGTCAAACCCGTCGCGTGCTTAACGAATCCGCTGCCGCACCCACCCCGGCCGGCCCCCAGCGATCTGGGCAGAGCGCGGCCAAGACCCCCCTGGTGGATCAACTGGCGATTGACCTGACCAGCAAAGCCGAAGAGAAGAAACTCGACCCGGTCATCGGACGCCAGATGGAAATTGAGCGAGTAATCCAGATTCTGGCGCGTCGCACCAAGAACAACCCGGCCCTGATCGGTGAACCGGGCGTGGGCAAGACCGCCATCGTCGAGGGCCTGGCCCAGCGCATCGTCGAGGGAGATGTGCCGGCTCCCCTGATGAACAAACGCCTGCTACAACTGGACGTGGGCTCGCTGGTGGCGGGAACGATGTACCGCGGCCAGTTTGAAGAACGTCTCAAACGGGTGATTGAAGAACTGAAACAATCGGGAGCCATCCTGTTTATTGATGAGGTACACATGCTGGTAGGAGCCGGCGCTGCCGGTTCCTCGGTAGACGCCGCCAATATCTTGAAGCCTGCCCTGTCGCGTGGTGAATTGCAGGTGATCGGGGCCACCACCCTGGATGAATATCGCAAATACATCGAATCCGACGCTGCTTTGGAACGGCGCTTCCAACCCGTGCACGTGGACGAGCCCAGCGTTGAAGAGACCATCGAAATCTTAAAAGGCTTGCGCCCATTGTACGAAGAGCACCATCATCTGGTGATTACCGATGAAGCGCTGGAGGCCGCCGCCAATCTCTCATCACGCTATGTCACCGATCGCTTCTTGCCCGACAAGGCGATTGACTTGATTGACGAAGCCGCCTCACGGGTGCGCATGTATAAAAGCCCGGCCGCCAGACAGGCCAGGGAACTTTACCAGCAATTGCGCATTGCCCATCAGAACCGGGCCCTGGCCCAGGAAGAGGGCAACTACGAAGACGTGCGAGAATGGGAAGAGCGTGCTCTGGAACTGGAAAGCCAGATCGAACGCCTGCGCTCTGGGTGGGATCGAGCCAATAGTCCGAAAGTCACCGCTGAGGACATCGCCGAAGTGGTCTCAATGTGGACCGGCGTGCCCGTGATGCAACTGGCTGAAGAGGAGTCGCAGCGCCTGCTCAAAATGGAAGAAGAACTGCGCAAGTCCATCGTTGGTCAAGAAGAAGCCATCGTGGCGATCTCGCGCGCTGTCCGCCGCGCCCGTGCGGGCTTGAAAGATCCGCGGCGGCCGATCGGCTCATTTATGTTCCTCGGCCCGACCGGGGTCGGTAAGACCGAGTTGACCAAAGCCCTGGCCAAGTTCCTGTTCGGCAGCGAGGACGCGGCTTTGCAACTGGACATGTCCGAATTCATGGAGCGACACACGGCCTCGCGTCTGGTTGGGGCGCCGCCCGGCTACATAGGCTACGAAGATGCCGGCCAGTTGACTGAGGCCATTCGCCGTCGCCCCTACTCGATCGTGGTCTTCGATGAGGTGGAAAAAGCCCATCCTGAAGTCCACAATATGCTGTTGCAAATCATGGAGGAAGGGCACCTCTCCGATGCCAAAGGGCGCAAGGTGGACTTCCGCAACACGATCATCGTCATGACCTCCAACATTGGGGCCGAGATGATCAAACGACAAACCAGCCTGGGCTTCCAGACCGGGCGCGATCCATCCAGCGAGGATCAAATCCCCTACGAGGAGATGCGCAAAAAACTGAACGATTCGCTGCGCCGCGCCTTCCGACCGGAGTTCCTCAACCGTCTGGATGCAGTGATCATCTTCCGTGCCCTGAACAAAGATGACATTCAGCAGATCGTCGGTCTGGAACTGAACAAAGTGGCTGAACGGCTAAAGCAGCACAACCTGAGCCTGATCGCCACCCCCGAGGCGCTCTCCACCCTGGCTGATCTGGGATATGATCCAGAGTTCGGCGCTCGTCCGCTGCGTCGCGTGATCCAGCAAAAGGTGGAAGACCCGCTCTCCGATAAATTGCTGGCTGGTGAATTCCAGAACGGAGATACCATCCTGGTCTCTGTGGAGGAGGGCGAAATCGTGCTCAGCAAGGCGGAAGAGAACCTGGCTGAGATGAGCATCTCCTGAGGGTATTGCCTGGTCCGGTCAGTAAACGGGCTGAACCTGATATTTGCTAAGTAGGACAGGCCTACAAGCCTGTCCTACTGCTTTGGACTATCGTGGAATCGTGCGCAGTCGTCGTGCCAGAACAATCACCACGATCAAAGCGATCGCCATCACCATCAACCCGGGCGCCCCGGTTTGATCCATAAAGCCGGTTTGAGGTAACAAGGTAGAGGTAGGCACCACAGTGGCCGTTAACTGGGCCTGGGCGGCCTGGGTGAGAGCCGCCGCAACCGTGGCCGTTGCCGGATCAGGAGTAGCAACCGTCGGGGTCGGTAGTTGGACCACCGGTGTTGAAGTCGGAGGCAGGGTAGGGGTCGCCATGGCTTGCAGGGTAAGCATGTCGGCGGCAGCCGTACCGGTCAATCCCTGGCTGACCAGCAATTCCTGAGCCACCAGGGTCGCCTGTTGATTTTGTCGAGCAGCAGCCTGACGGGGCAGAATCACCAGTCCATAGATAGCAATACAGGCGATCGAGAGCAGGACCAATCCACCGAGAACGGCCGCCGCGATCAGAAAGGTGCGATTCCCCGACTCTTCCGGTGGCTGTTCTTCCTCTTCTAGGGGAACGAATTCCTGGTTGTCTTCGTACATGGGTCACTCTCCTGGTTGAGTCTGAGCAGGCATGAACGTGGGCCGCATTCCAAAATTATCCCACAACTTCGAGATTAGCCAGAGGGATGAGCATCTCTTCGCCTGACTCCAGGCGTACTTCGGCTGATGGCGCTCGCAGACCACTGGGTAGCGTAACCGGCTCCTCGTATAGACGAACGATCGATCCTATGACGCCATACCGCGCGCCAGCGCGCAGGCGCACTTGCTGTCCTTCAGCAAAGGTGATCACGTCTGCAGCAGGGGCTGGTTGGTTGGCTACCGGAAGAGGGATGATCGCTTCAGGCCGCCTTCCACTATACCGATCGGGGCTCTCCGCGTTGACCGTGACCTCGCGTCTGACATTGGTGGTCAGCAGGAGATAGGCTGCACTGTTCATCGGGATATGGCCGAAACCGTCGGTCAACAGAATAGGATAACGCATTTGCAAGGCCAACAGGATGAGATCCGGGTTCAGGCTGGAGAGAATCAGGCCGCGCACGGGCAATTCCGCCGCAATTTGCAGGGTCTCCGCGGTGTGCACGATTCCGCCCAGGATCACCATGCCGCGCAGGCTCACGTCCAGACGACTAGGGGAGAGGACGGTATCTGGTGACTCCATCAGATTGAACAGGACCCCAGTCTCAATACGGCCATTGCCCCATACACCCTGGATCAAGGCCCCGGCAGTCTGAATGACCGCGCCTCGATCAGGGAGAATTTCAATCACCTGACCGGGCAAACCGGCCCGCACCGTCAGATTCACTTCGCCTACCTCGAGCAAGACACGTCCTGCGCCAACGACGACAACGCGGCCATTGCGCGGGGCGCGCACCTGGCGCGGGAACGGCCCTCTCGTCATGGCGATCAGCGAGTCAGGCGCCAGTTCATCCCCTTCTTTGCAGCGGATCAGGCGATCTGCCACCGTCGCCGAGACGCCCAATTGGCGGGCCACATCAATCAGGATGTGTTCGCGCGCCCAATGCGCTTCGGCAACCACATCTCCAGCCGAGAGCTGTTGATTCAAGCGAACCCGCACCACGCCTGGCACCGGTAAAACTCGCCTGCGTTGAATCGTGGTCAGGGGCAAAATGTGCAGCACAGGCGCAAGCATGGATCAGCCTCCCAACGTCCAGAGCCACTTCTGAAAGAGTTCCCGTCGCCGCACGGGATCAGAGGGAAGCCCAATGGGGCGTCCCCGAGCATCAATCACCACGCCCAGAGCACCACCGTTGACCGGGATCGTCCTGCCCTGGCCGGGGCCAAAACCCACATCTGCCCGGTGGAGTGGTCGCAGCGAGAGACGCGCCGTCTGCCGCGTGGCCAGGGGAAGGGTCTCCAGCGCCCCTTGCCGAACCTCCAACCGGGCTTCATTTCCATCCTCATATCGCAGTCGCACCTGAAGAATCGGAGTCCCATAAGGGGCCTGGCTGACCACGGAGACCGTCGTCCCCAGATTCTGGAAGGTGCCCGATTCAAGAATATGCACGGGCAGCAGGGCATTCCAGCCGGCGGCTACTCCCAAAAGAGGCAATACATTATAGCGGTCGAGCAACACCTGGGTTACGCCCACCGGCTGCACGGCATCCAGGAGCAACAACAGGTTCTGTCCCGGTGTGCTTCCGTCGGTCAACGGGCCGCCACTGGCAAAAAGAAATTCCAGGCGTGGCATCAGGTCCGGATGCAAAAAGGGAGCGCTTTCTGGGAAGTCTCTTCGGGCGGCCTGGATAGCCATATACAGCATCTGGCGCGAAATCGCCTGGGCGATAGACCGATCTTCAACAGTAGCAGGAACGATGGATGGAAAGAGAACCCGCTGATAAATAGCGTTGATCATGCTGCTCTCAGGAATATCCAGGGAAAGCCAGCGCATAAAATCGTGAAGAGAGATCTGACGGAAGACATCTGCTAGGTTTTCTCCCAACCCGTATTGGGGATACACGCGCAGGCACAGATCGCCATCAAAACCAGCGATCACGTGTGCTGAAGCCGCGCCCAACCCCACATTAAGCACGCCACCGCTCGATCCGGTCAATCGACTCAAAAAGCGCACCATTCGGCCGGCAGCATACGCTGTAGGGAGCAGGTGTCCTTTAGCCCAGACAGAAAGTTCTTCCATTCCGTTGATCTGTCGCAAACGAATGGAATTAACCAGATCGGCCAGTTCGTGCATGGCCGGGTTCAGGTCTTCGAGATCCAGGGTGGGGCGCACGTTTGGGCTGATGCGTACCTCCGGGCTGAGGGGAGCCAGCAATTGACTGACGTCTTTCGCCAGACTGCTGTTCCCGGCAAACAAAATGGCTGGGCGTTTCTCTTTCGGCATCAGGTAACAGGCCAATCCGACTGTGTCGAGCATGTGCTGCACGGCCCGTGAGGCCCCTCCATCCGTTCCACCAGTCAGGATGATCAGGTCTGGACGGGCGCGCATCAGCGCATCTATCTGCTGATCCGGGCGTCGGCGATCGTTCAGACTCAGCCGTTCCACGATCTGCCCGTAGGTGGTCTCGGCCAGATGGTGAGCCGACTCCAGTGAGACCTCGTTCAGCAAACCCACAATTGCAACGCGCAGCACCGGGCCCGCCGATACGGTTGCCACCACTGCATCCACACCCGAGCCATCGGCCTGCACTGGCAAGAGCAGCCGACGTTGCCCATCCAGAAATGTCCGCCCGGTGATTTTCTGAAGGCGCTCGATGGCTTCGCGAATTCCCAGACCAATGTCGTTATAGGGCGCTTCGGCTGTACTTCGAGCCTGACCAACAGCCACGAAGCGATACATCCCCTCGACCACATCGAACAGCACAACCCGTGTGGTGGATGGGCCCACGTCAATGGCCAGCAATGAATTTCCTTCAACCAGTGAGATCGGCATCGCGCGGTCTCCTGCCGCAACAAGGTGCTCGATTTAACTACAATCCAAATAAAGAGAACACAAAAGAGAGCAGCGCCCGGGTTCGTTCAACCAAGGCAGTCAGAGCGGCCAGATACACACCTGCAAACAACACACCCAGCGTCAGGGCCAGGAAGATCTTGCCTGGCCAGGCAATCAGTTCGATCACCCGATGGCGTCGGATCGAACCACCGGGTTGGCGACGCGCGCCAAAATGAAAATAAGCCAGCGTAGCAATCGTGCCAATTAGCATGACCGTGCCGTTGAAAAGCACCTCCAACGGATGGATGCCGCGCCCGGTCAGGGTTGCCAGGTCAAACGCTTCCGCTGCTGCCAGAAGTTGCGGAGCCAGCGTGCCCTGCACGGCGCCGACGATCGCCACGGCCGCACCCGCACCCACCAGGTATGCCACTGCCGGGCGCCCCAGCCAGGCCAGCCGTGGAGAAAGACGCATCAACAACAGCGTGCCCAACAAAAGAGGAACGATCAACAGGCCACGTTCGACCAGCGGCGCCTGTACCAGGGGCAGAATCAGATATGGCCAGATCACTTCATCGAGCGTAACCACGGCTACATAGCCTGCCGCTACACCGACAAACAGGTGCACAGCAAACCGAAACAGGATCGTATCGCCAAACAGATAACTGAACACCAGCAGGGTGAGCAAGAAGCCGATCAGGCCAGAGAGGAACTCGGTCGGCATCATGGTTTTGCCTTCTGGAAGGGATAGTGTTCACGAGCCTGCTCCACCAGGCTTACGATACCACCAGCCAGGATCAGCACTGCTGACAGCAATAAAGCACCCTGATACGCATCCCAGTACGCGCCCACCGGCCCCCCTGAATTGGTTGAAGCCTCAAAGGCCGCGCCCACTGCCAGACCGCTGAGCAATCCATCCACCTGACCGGAGAGCACATAGGGCTGGATCGGCGGAGCGGCCTGTGTGCTGGCAATCACCACCAGAAAACGTCCCTGGCTCTGATCGCTGGTTTGCTCGATCCACGAGCGGGCGATGCCGGCCTGGTCGGTCAGCAGAATCACGGCGTCATAGTCGGAGAACTGCTTCACTGATTGCAGCGTCGGATGTTGCCAGAGATCGGAAGGCAGTGCCAGTCGAGGATGGAGGGCAAAGGCACGTATACCCATTGCGCCGCCAGGCAGATAACCCAGGCGAATAAACCTCTCGTCCAGGGAAGGATACCGCCGCTGCAAGTGTGTCATGAAGCGCTGCGCCAGAGCCATGCCGACAGGCGAAGTGGACAGAGCCGTGATATTCGGCGAACGCAGACCCAGCAGACGATCCACAAAGGGAACGCCCACTGCCTCGATCTCACCGGCCAGCGCAGGTTGATAATCGAACACCATCAGCACAGACGCGTTTGTCGGCAAAGCATCCAGTACCCGTATAGCCCGTTCGTTTTCAATCGGCACACCCATCGGCAAGGGGATCAAACGTAGGCCGAGCAGTTGCACAGCCAGCACAACGAGCAACAACACCGCCGCCAAAGCCCAGCGCAGCGTTCGTTGCGAAGCCAGGATGGGACTGCCAGGAATGGGTCGCGACTGAGCCTCCTCGAGCAACAATTGTTCGAGCAACTGAGCGTCAGCCTGTTGGGCCTCACTGGCCTGGAGCAGCAGGCCCTGAGGCCGAGGCTTGCTGGAGACGATCTTCTCTATCGGTGGCAACACCCCTCGCAGGCCGGCCAGAGGTCCACTCACTTCCACCGGCCCTTCCTCCACCGGCATCGCTGGTTCGCCAGGCAACACCGTTTCCACCGGTCGCATCGCCTGCACCCAGGAAGGCAATTCGGCCGGGGCCAATCCCTCAGCAAGAACCTGTTCTTCAGCAAGCGTTTTAGCCTCATCCGCTGGCGTAATGCCCGAGAGCCAGTCGGGCATCTGAAGCGAGAACAGGTCTTCCTCAATCGCCGGCTGTGCTTCCTCGGAAAACACAAAGGCCGGTGCGTGTGGCATCTCTGTAGAAACTACCGGCGGCGTTGTCGGTGTTTCCTGGCTGGCGAAAGCACCCAACCAATCCGGTGGAACGGCTGCCTCCTCCTCGACCCCCGACGGGGTCTCTGCCCCGAACGGCGGAACACCCGCCCCGGCGGCCTGCTGCAACCACTCCGGGATGGCCGCCTCCTCCTCGACCCCCGGCGGGGTCTCTGCCCCGAACGGCGGAACACCCGCCCCGGCGGCCTGCTGCAACCAGTCCGGGACGGCCGCCTCCTCCTCGACCCCCGACGGGGTCTCTGCCCCGAACGGCGGAACACCCGCCCCGGCGGCCTGCTGCAACCAGTCCGGGACGGCCGCCTCCTCCTCGACCCCCGACGGGGTCTCTGCCCCGAACGGCGGAACACCCGCCCCGGCGGCCTGCTGCAACCAGTCCGGGACGGCCGCCTCCTCCTCGACCCCCGGCGGGGTCTCTGCCCCGAACGGCGGAGCACCCGCCCCGGCGGTCTGCTGCAACCACTCCGGGACGGCCGCCTCCTCCTCGACCCGCGGTGGGGTCTCTGCCCCGAACGGCGGAACACCCGCCCCGGCGGCCTGCTGCAACCACTCCGGGATGGCCGCCTCCTCCTCGACCCGCGGTGGGGTCTCTGCCCCGAACGGCGGAACACCCGCCCCGGCGGCCTGCTGCAACCAGTCCGGGACGGCCGCCTCCTCCTCGACCCCCGACGGGGTCTCTGCCCCGAACGGCGGGGCACCCGCCCCGGCAGATTCGGGTTGCATCCACGCGGGAAAGCCGGCTTCTGGAAGGGACTCAGTGGCCGATGAATCTGAAGGTGTTGCCGTCTCTGGGAATTGCGATAGCCAGTCAGGCAGGGAAACGTCGCCAGATGTCGCTTCTGGCGGCAGAGTCGACGCTGGCCTGGTCTCCAGAGAAACCATCCAGTCTGAAGCGGAGGGAGGTTCAGGGGAAACCGAAACCCGGCCGCTTCCTTCAGGGGCACTGGTTTCGGTCACAGATTTCAACCAATCGGGCAGGTCAAAGGCTGGTTCGCCGGCAGTGACACCCGTTTCGGTTGCGCTGACAGGAGGCTCGCCCGCCCTGCCCAGGCCAGAGAACCAATCGTCCAACGACTCGCCCTCTGTGACAGCAAAAGGAGAGACGTCCGGGGAGGGGGTCTCTTCGGTGGTCACAGTCGGCGAGGCAGGGGCGCTTTCAGCGGTTATCTGATTCAACCAATCGAGCAACTCACCCGTCGCCGGGGGAGTCGCAGGCTCTTCCACCGATGGCTGAACCGTTGTCTCGTCCGAGGGGAGAGCCGAGGAACCTTCCAGACGGGAGAGCCAGTCAGAGGTCACATCGAATGATTCAGGAGTTTCCTCTTCGGAGGTCTGGAGCCAGGCCATCAGGTCTTCCTCGCCTGTCGCCGGGCCTGCGATGGGGGCTACGCCGCCCAGTTCGTCCAGCGATTGCGCCGGCGGAACAGGTTCCTGGAAGGATAGCCCCGGCGGAGTCGCTTCGGTGGGAGGCGAGGCGAGTTCTCCCCTTAGCCAGTCAGGGAGTTCCTCTTCTTCTTCCTGGGAGATCGCTTCAAGGCCGGCCAGCCAGTCCGGGAGGTCCGGAGAAGAAGCGGGTTCGGGAATAGTCGGTTCGGGTGGCGGCTCTTTTGGGGCTTCAGGGGCGGTGGAGCGAGCGGCCTCACGGGCCTGACGTAACCAGTCGGGCAAGAGCGGTTCGAGTTCAGAGGTGGATTTTTCCGTGGGTGCCAGTCCAGGGCGAAGGCGATCCTTGCTAGCGATCGGTTGAAGGGGCGACTGGCAGAAAGAGCACACTTCCTGGTCACGCCGATTGGGAGTTCCGCAGTTGGTGCAGAGGATCTCGTCCATCATTTCCCCCCATAGGGACGATCCAGGGCAAACAAGACGCGCAACCCGGTCACCAGAGCACCCAGGGCCACCCCCAGAAGCAGTCCCCGCAATCCCCCGGCGATGGGACTCATCAATAACCAGGGGCGCACCCAGTCACTCAAGACAGGCATTTCGCCCAGGACAGGCAGCGAAACATACGAAAGCAACCAGATCGCCACGGTGATCAGGAAGACGATCGCCATCCAATCTAGCCGGCGACGCAACAATCGCATGGCCGCATACAGCAGGGTCACCGACAACACAGCCATCAGGGAAGCCTCGACCGGAACCAGGATGGCCTCCACTGCGGCCTGCATCCAGGGATGGGATGCGCCCCCTACCACACCGATCAATAGAGTGGCCAGCAAGGCAACCAGCAGGATCAGGCTTTCCAGGGCGCCGGCTTGACGCCGGCGAAGGCGCAAGAAGTGCACGTGGAACAGGTTGCCAATGCCCACCAGCACAGCGATCGCCGCCAGCAGGATTGCCCAATCCAGCAATGTTGTGCTCACCGCTCTCAACATGGGGATGGGCAGGAATGACCCTGCCAGGATCAGCAAGCCGATGGCCATGGCGATAGCGGTTGGAACAGGTCGAGACTTCATAACCCTCCCACGGCTTTCAGACCGGCCAGGAGTAACATGGTCAGGATGAGAATCCAGCGCAACAGGTCCTGCGTCTGCAAGCCAGCCTGTTGGGACGCGTCCTGACTGAGGTAGGCTGGAGCCGCAAACAGTTCTTCTCCCACCAGCGGTTCTACCGTGCTGGCAAACAGCACCGATTGGGCGGCTGGCTCCATCGCCGCGGCGATCAAGGTGGTGTTTGTTCGCTCGGCTGCATCGGCCAGAAGCCCGGCTTCGGCTCCAAAGTCACCGATCAGGATGTTGGTGGAAACCTGTTCCTGGGAGATCGTGCTCATGGTGCCGGCGGCATAGGAGAAGGGAGTCAGACCACTCAGCCGACTCTGCTCTGGCCGAAAGCGTTCCTCTTCTCCCGCGACCTGATAGGCGGTTTGTAACGTATCCTGGGCGAGCAGAGTGAGCGTCGCATCGCCGGCACTGGCGATCAGCGGGCGATCTCCGATGGAAGAGCGTTCACCGATCCGACGTAATAGAGCCAGCGCAGCAAACGAAGCGGCCCCGCGTGGGGAGAGCAGATCCCCCTGCCCCAGGACAAGATGCAGCCGGGTTCCTTCTTCGACCGACATTCCCGCCGCCCGACGCAGGTGCGAGAAGGCAGGAATGTCACGCAGGAGGAGAGGGGCTTTGCGTCGCAAGAAACGCAAGGCAGGCAGAAGCACTGTGGCGATCACGACCAGGGCCAGGGCAACCAGTTCGGTCGTCATTTCCCCTCCTCTCGGCGCAGATAGGCAACGAAAGCGTGACGGGCTTGCTCGTCTTCCAGGAGACTCGCCAGGGCTTCTCCAGAGGTGCCGATCAACGGACGGGCTACCAGGAGCGCCTGCGCGCCCAGCAGCGCAAACGGTTCACCGGCCTCCAGCAACCAGGCGAAAAAGTCAGCCAGGTTATAGCGGCGCAGGCGTTCAGCCCAGGTTACCCATTCGACTGGTGAGGTGTGCATGCTAAGAGTATAGCACAGTTTAATGGGTGGAGAGTGAGGTTGAATAGACTTCGATCGGGTCTTGTAATGAATGACCTGGGAGCAGCACAACCGGCGCGTAAACGGAGGTTTTTCTGATCAACCTGTCGAGAGCGGGCACGCCTGGTTGGCCTGATCTAAGCAGGTGAATTTTGGCGGTGAATCGTGCCCGGTTCGATCAGGCAGGAAGGGTGTGTCCCAAAACAGTCGGGGGAGGGGGGAGCATGGTGGCTGGCTGATGTTGGGGTAAAATCGAGAGGGAACGGCGGTCCTCCCCACCGCTTCCCATGCAGATGACCCGGTCAAACGGAGACAATCCCGGCCTGGCCCCTGAGGCATGAGTGGCAAAGACGTCTGGAAAGAGAGCTGGGCCGCATTCCGCTCTACCGCCTGCCTCATCCCCAAAATCCCGACAGAATTGGGACACACCCGGCAGGAACGGCTATGGGCGGCGGTGCCAGGTTGAATGCCGTCCGGTTCAGGTCACACGGTTTCGGAGAAGGCAGCGGTCTGAAGCCTTCTTGTCGCTTCCAGGGCTAACATTCTTCGACCAGGGTGATCTGGTCGGGCTGATTGGGGACAATGCACAGAAATTCAAACGGTTCCTCGCCGATGTTTTCGTAGAAATGAACCATCCCGGCCGGGATGAACACCACGTCTCCAGCCTGGACCTCGTAGACGCTATCCCCGATCCCGATTCGAGCCCGCCCGCGAAGGACATACTGCTCATGCTCTACCGTGTTGGTATGGCGCGGCATTCCCCCTCCAGGAGCCATGGAAAACTTGCGCATGGCGAAATGAGGGCCTTCTTCGGATGAGATCAATACCTGAATAGTGGTATCGCGGCCAGCGGCTACCGGTTTTTTCTCCACATCTTCAGCATGTTTCACAGACATAGGCGCTCCTTTCTCATCGTTCCACCTTTCCCGCCCGAACTCGCCAGACGTGGGCGGTCTGCAAAAACTCGGCCGGAAACATCTGGGGATCGGTGGCGGTCAGCAGGCACTGCTCTGCCTGGCGGAGATATTTTAACAGGTCCCGGCGGCGTTGCCCATCCAGTTCAGCCATGACCTCGTCGAGCAGAATCACCGGCCAATGCCCACTGCGGGCTCTCAGCCAGGCCACTTCGGCCAGTTTCAGCGAGAGCAAAGCAGTGCGAATCTGGCCACGCGATCCGTAGTGAACCAGGTCGACCTGGTTGGCCAGGAAGCGCAGGTCATCGCGATGAGGGCCAATGGTGGTGGCGCCCCGGGCGATCTCCTCTGGACGCAGTGCCCGCAGACGTTCATAAAAACCGCGTTCGATGTCTTTGAGAGCAATACCCGAGCGATCCACGGGGACATCCAGGCCCAGAGGCAATCGCGGTAGGGGATCGTACGCCGGCTGGTAGGCCAGACGCAGCACTTCCGTCCCGTGAGTCAATTCCAGATGAATGGGAGCCGCCTGTTTCTCCAGGTCCTGGATCGCCGCAATGCGCCAGTAAATCAGTTGAGCCCCTAGCCGGGCCAGCGTTTCATCCCACACATCCAACTGAGCGGGGTTGCCACCCCGCTCATTCAACCAGCGGAGCAGGGCATTGCGTTGTTCCAACGCCCGGTTGTACTCTGTCAGCGTGCTGGCATACAGAGGGATGGCCTGGGCCAGGGCCAGATTGAGATAGCGTCGGCGTTCCTCCGGCCCCCCTTCCAGAATGAGAGACATCTGGGGAACGAAGATCACCGCGCCAAACTGACCGATGGCTTCGCTGAGCGGCTTTTTCACTCCATCCAGGAGCACTTCTTTGCGCAGGCGTTGACCGTTGGTGCCGCTCGGCTCCAGGATCAGGCGAACCTCGATCTTATGGGAAGATCGCCCCCGCTCAAACTCACCGACGATTCTCCCGACCGCCGGCACCTGGCGCACCGCCAGAAAGTTGATCATCTGCCGATCCGCATGAGTCTGAAAGGAGGTCATCGCCGCCAGGAAATAGATCGCCTCCAGGAGGCTGGTCTTTCCCTGGGCATTTTCCCCCACCAGCAACACGGCTCCCTGGGGAAGGTCCACATCCAGACGCGCAAAGTTACGAATATGGGTTAGAGAGAGCCGTTTGAGGTGCACAGTCTCTGGAAAGGGCTATACCTGATCTTCCTGTTTGGCCTGGCGCTCCGCTATCCAGACTCGAGTCGCCCGGTCGGTGAACAGGACGCCGTTCAGGTGATCGATTTCGTGCTGGAAAATGCGCGCCAGCCACCCTGTGGCTTTGAGCCGCATCGGTTGCCCGTATCGGTTTAACCCTTTGAGGTGAATCGTTTCGTGTCGCTCCACTTCTCCCATCACGTCAGGGATAGACAGGCACCCCTCCACACCCATCACCATCTCTGGCGAGGCCTTGACGATCTCCGGATTGATCACCGCCCATACCTTTTTGCGGGTCTCGTCTTCGGCGGCCTCGGCGGCCTCGTTTTCGTAATATTCCACCACGATCACCCGTTCTGAGATACCCACCTGGGGAGCTGCCAGCCCTACTCCAGGCGCAGCGCGCATCGTCTCAATCATGTCGTCAATCAAGGCTTGTAATTTCTTGTCAAACACAGTGACCGGTCGGGCCTTGCGGCGCAAGACCGGATCAGGCACAGTGACAATCTGACGAAGAGCCATACCCATACCTCACTTGTTTAAACGAATTATCCCACGCCGAGAGAGGTGGATCAGGTTCCAACCTGCTCCCCCAATCCATTCAAGCCCATGCTTTTTATGAATGCTCGTGTGCCAGGCGTGGATCGAGTGCATCGCGCAGGCCATCGCCGAGCAGGTTGAACGACAACACCGTTAACATAATCGCAAAACCGGGCAGAAAAACTAGATGGGGAGCGGTAAACACCTGATTCCGTTCGGCTCCTAGCATGGAACCCCATTCCGGAATCGGCGGTTGGGCCCCCAACCCCAGGAAGGAGAGAGCCGCCGCGTCCAGAATGGCTGAAGCAATGCCCAATGTCCCCTGCACAATGAGCGGCGTGAGCGCATTGGGCAGAATGCGTCCAAACAGAATCAGGCCATGCGAGCCACCCAGAGCACGGGTTGCGGTGATGAAGTCCATTTCGCGCACCGAAAGCACCGACGCGCGCATCACTCGCGCATAAGCCGGGATAGAGACGATCCCGATTGCCAGCAAGGCGTTGATCAGACCAGGACCCAGCACCGTGACAATAGCGATCGCCAGCAGCAGGGACGGAAATGCCAGCAATACATCCATGATGCGCATGATGAGATTATCAATCCACCCCCCGAAGTAACCGCTCACCGCGCCCAGGATGGTGCCGATCACAATTGCAAATGTGACCGTCGAGAAGCCGATGATCAGACTCAGACGTGCCCCAAACAACAGCCGGCTGAATTCGTCGCGAATATTCCCGTCCAGCCCGGCCAGGTGTTGAGGTTGCTCCGGCGGACAGCCCAACAGGTGAATACACGGAGCCAATCTCCGTTTGGCATATTCACGAGGATAGTCTTTGATATCCAGCATAGACTGATTGGGGTCATAAGGTGCCAGCCAGTCGGCGGTCAGGGCAACGAAGACCAGCAGTCCCAGGATCACCAGCCCGGCTATAGCCGAGCGACGACGAATCAATCGGCGCAAAGCCAGTTGCCACAAATTCATCGGGCGCGAGGAGAGCGTTTCCGCGTCCAGCGAGACAATGTTTTGAGTTTCCTTCATGCGATTCATCCCTGAAGCGCAACCCCAGGCTTAGCGTAATCGAATGCGAGGGTCGAGGTAGGCATACGAAATATCCACACTCAGGTTGATGATCACAAAAAATATGGCGATCACCACGGTAAAGGCCTGAACAATCCCGTAATCGCGAGCAGTAATGGCGTCGTAAAGCGTACGTCCTACCCCGGAGAGGCCGAAGATGGTTTCGGTCAACACCGCACCGCCCAACAAACTCCCCAACGACAGGCCAATGACGGTAACCAGGGGAATGAGAGAATTGCGAAAAGCATGCTTGAAGACCACCGCCCGATAGGGCAATCCCTTCGCACGGGCAGTTCGAATATAGTCTTGACCGAGGACATCGAGCATGGCCGAGCGGGTGATGCGAGCGATCAGGGCCATGGGGATCGTGCCCAGGGCCAGGGCCGGCAGGATCAAATGCTGAAGAGCATCCTTGAAGAGAGGCCAGTTGGCCGATAGCAAGGCATTCAACAAATTCAACCGGGCGATGAAACGATACATCCCGGCCAGAAACCCACTTTCTGGCACATGGATATTCCAGACTTGATAGAAGGGGGTATCGGGCACGCCAGGCGTCAGGCGTCCAGACGGTGGCAGCCAGAAGGGAGTGTCTTTCAGCAGGAGCGAAAAGACATACGCCAGCATTAACCCCAGCCAGAAAACTGGCATGGAGACGCCTATATTAGCCCACACCATGGTCAGCACATCGATCCAGGAGTTGTGTTTGATGGCCGCCAGAATGCCAAGAGGGATGCCGATCAGCATGGCGACAAACAGGGCGGCAAAACTCAATTCCACTGTGGTAGGAAGGCGTTCCACCAGCAGGCGGGTCACCGGCATACTGTAACGAAACGATTGTCCAAAGTCGCCGCGACTAATTTCCCCCAGATAGATGGCAAATTGCACCAGAATCGGTTTATCCAGACCTTTCTCACGGATAAATCGAGCACAGACCTCTTCGGTGGCTTTTTCCCCTAAAATGGCGCGACAGGGATCGCCGGGGATCACACGCGCCAGTGCAAATGTGACCAGAAGGATGCCAAACAAAACCGGTAGTGAAGCAAGGAAGCGTCTTAGAATGTACTGGGTCATCTCTCAGGGTCTTTCTTCACCAGGTGGGAAATACGGGATGGTGGTCCAATGAAGAAGGTGAACATCAAGGAGATTTCTGCTCCCTTTCCACCCTCATCCTGTGCCACCATCCCGTAAGAACTGCCGGGTGGGGAAGGAATGGGGGGCTCGCTTACTTCTTCATCAAGCCCCACAGATAGTCATAGTACTCCCACAGGTTGGTGTTCCCCGCATGGGTGGGCGAGGCAATGTTCAGGCCCATGTTGAAGGTGGCGACTACGTCGTAGGCGTCGAAGTCTGAGCCATCGTGGAATTTGATCCCCTGGCGCAGTTTACAGGTCCAGACGGTCAGATCCGCATTGGGATCGCAGGACTCAGCCAGGACAGGATATACATCCGTGCCGTTCAAGACGAAGCCATACAGGGCTTCCATCACCTGCTCACAGGCGCGCAGGGACTCGCCATCCGACTCATCGGCGCAGAACAGGCTGATCGGTTCAGCGTTTTGCATCCAGACGAAGGTGTCGCGATCGCCCGGTTTGGAGAAGGCAAAGATTTCATTGCTCAACGGGCTGGCCTGTGGATTGGTCACATCCGCCCGATAGGCTGTGGCTGAACCACCGTGCGCCACCGGCACCATCGGCACCAGTTCACGGATGGCGTTGTTGGCCGCCACGTAGTAGGGCTCAGCCTCTTTCGGGTCGGCAATTTGAGCACCTTTGACCAAATTCTCGTAAATCTCCGGGAAGGGAGTGCCAAACTGCGGATTGGCCTGGCCAAAGTGGAAGTCCAGGAAGTTGGTGACGTGAGGATAGTCCGCACCCCAACCGAGCAGGTACAGGCCATCCAAGGAGCCGGAGGTCGAAGCCTCGATGAAGGCACCCGATTCCATCACCACGATCTCGGCGTCAATGTTCAGGTTTTCCTTCAATTGCGCCTGGATGTCCTGAGCCACGTTGGAGACCTGAGGCAGGTAACCGCGCACCACGTCGCGGTAGTAGAGTTTGGTCTGGAAGCCATCGGGGAAGCCGGCCTCAGCCAGCAACTGGCGCGCCGCTTCGGGGTCAAAGTCATACCAGGGATCACCGACGCAGCCGTTCGGAATTGCGCAAGGCGTGAAGTGTGAAGCCACTTCCGAGCCTGGCGGGTAGAAGTTATCCACAATGCGCTGGCGGTCAATGCCCATGGCGATGGCCTTGCGCACCCGCAGGTCATCCCATGGCTTGAAGGTGTTGGTCATGCCGATGTAGAAGACATTCAACGCCGGGCGGATCACCAGTTGCAGATTGGGATCATTGCGGACAGTATCGAAATCATCCGGGCCGACGTTGTCAATCCCGTCCACAGTGCCGGCCTGCAATTCGAGCAAGCGCGCTGCCGACTCGGTGGACCAGCGGAAGATCAGCGTCTTGGCCGCCGGCGGTTCGCCGTGGTAATTGGGGTTGGCCACAAAGGTGATGCTCTCGCCGCGCTTCCACTGGTCAATCATATACGGGCCGGTGCCGATCGGCTTTTCCAGGCCTTCTGAAGTGCGCTTCCCGTCTTTAGCGGTTGCCTCCAACCATTCCGATGGGTAGATCGCAAAGGGCCCAAAGGCGATCTTGGATAGGAAGGCCGGATCCGGACGGCACAGGGTGAAAACAACAGTGTGATCGTCCGTGGCAACCACGGATTGAATCAGGCCTCCATAGTCCCCGTTACACTCTTCTGGCGGAACCGATAGGCTCTTGCCATCATAGGTGGCCAGCGGAATTTCCGCGGGTTGAGTAGGTTCTTCAGCCGCTGGTGTAGCTGTCGGTTCCGCAGGAGAGGTAGCAACAGCCGGCGGCTGCGTCGCCGGCGCAGGGGTCGCTGCTGATCCACAGGCCGCCAGCACCAGGCTGGCGATCAGGGTCAAGGCGATCAGGGTAAAGCGATAGGGTTTCACAGGTCTCTCCTCCATAGAGAAATCGAAGTCATGAACGGCGTTCTCTAACCTCCTTCCAACCATCCCGGCTAGATAGCTGAATTATACAGCAAAAAATTGTCCTCTGTCAGCCGAGTTACCTGACCGTCAACCACACCCCCAGCAAGACGATCCCCATGCCAGGCAGGCGTGCTGGCTCTACAGGGCGTTGTATGACTCCCCACCAGCCGAAATGATCCAGCATCGCGCCAATCAGCAATTGACCGGTCACCACAGTGATGGTTGAACCAGCCACCCCAATTTGTGGGATCATGTAACTGACTGCGGCAATCACCATCACCCCAAACAAACCGGCCAGCAGAGCATACCATGGGATATCTGACCAGTGTTTCACCTGACCCGGATCGCTTTCTGGCAAAACCAGGCTTAACCGATGCAGTCCGGTATCCCGAACGCATCTTATCCTGGCCTGTCGAGCGCATACTGCAGAGACGAAGGCAGCATGGGGCTGTGCCAGGGCGATCGAGAGGGTTAACACCGACAGGTGAAAGCAGTTATGCAAGACGGAAAAACCCAACCGGGATAGAACGCCAGGAAGATCTCGCCAGGGCAAGTCAGACAAACGCCTGCACTGGCTAATGGTATAATTGACTCTACTGCAAAAAGGTTGTTCTATCACCGAGATACGCAGAGTACGCAGAAATATATGGGAACTCCGTGCTCTCGGTGCACTCTGTGGTTCGTCTTTGCAGTGGGCTCAATTTCACCACAAAACGCAAACGAAGTCATTCAAGCCGGTGTGCTTATCGCATCATGAAGGAGTTGGAGTATGTCTGGTCATAGCCATTGGGCTACTATTAAGCGCAAGAAAAGCGCCGCCGACGCCAAAAAGGGCGCACTCTTCACCCGCCTGGCGCGCGAGATCACCCTGGCCGCTCGTCAGGGAGGGGGTGACCCCTCCATCAATGTCCGTCTGGAACTGGCCATCCAGAAAGCCCGTGCCAACAACATGCCCAAAGAAAACATTGAACGCGCTATTCGTCGTGGCACAGGCGAGGATAAAGATGCCGCTGCGTTCGAAGAACTCACCCTGGAAGGGTATGGCCCTCATGGCGTAGCGATCATGGTGGATTGTGTCACCGACAATCGCAATCGCACGATTGCCGATTTACGCCATGCCTTCAGCCGGGCAGGAGGCAACCTGGCTGAGGCCGGGGCCGTGGCCTGGCAGTTTGACCGCAAAGCCTATTTCTCGTTCCCCTCCAGCCAGATGTCCTACGATCGAGCCTTTGAACTGGCTGTGGTGGCCGGCGCCGACGATGTGATCGACTCAGGTGACACCGTGGAGATCATCGCCCCGATCGAGTCCTTCAAAGCCATTAGCGACGCCCTTCATCAGGCTGGTGTCACGCCTGAGGAGGCCGCTTTGCGCCTGATTCCCAAGCAGGAAATCGAACTGGATACCGATGCTACCATTGCCGTTCTGCGCTTCGTGGAAATGCTGGAGGACATGAATGATGTGCAAGAGGTATACCATAATGTCAAACTCTCTGAAGAGGCGCTGGCGGCCTTTGAAGCCTGAGAGCTGGTCTGGTGCTGATCGGCTCTGACCCTGCCGGAGATGGCATGACCCTGGCCCTCGGCATTGACCCTGGCACAGCCACCACCGGCTACGGACTGGTACGCCTCAACCTGGATGGCAATCTGGTTGCTGTAGCCCACGGTGTGATCCTGACCCCTAAAGACGCTTCGCCTCCTGAACGGCTGGCCCTGCTCTATCGTCGTTTGCGGACGATTTTGAGAACCTATCGCCCCCAGACGGCCGCCGTGGAAAAATTGTTCTTTCAGCGCAACGTGACCACGGCCCTGGCGGTCGGGCAAGCGCGTGGTGTCGTGCTGCTGGCTTTGCACCAGGCTGGGGTAGGGGTATATGAATATACCCCCAACGAAGTCAAACGGGCTGTTGCCGGGTATGGCTCAGCGGGCAAACAACAGGTTCAGGAAATGGTCAGGGTGCTGCTGGGATTGCCTGAGATTCCCCATCCCGATGACGCTGCCGATGCCCTGGCAGTTGCCATTACCCATCTCCACACCCTGCGCTTCGAGCCAGGAACCCTGCACAGGATCGGCGAGACCCCAGGGGGTGAGTCCTGAACCGCTGAGGATCATGCCCGGAGAGAAGATTCCGTTCAGGCAACGCATTTCCCCAGAAACAGACGATACAGTCCAACGTCCCCGCAAATACTGAGCGGGCCTGTGATCCCGCAGCGCCGAAAAAAACAAAAAGCCGCCCCTGGCGGCTTTGCACGAAGAGCGCCAGTGCCGAGGGTGAGATTTGAACTCACGACCCAGGGCTTATGAGTCCCCTGCTCTACCGCTGAGCTACCTCGGCAAAGGACGAGCGTAATTGATCTTACTACGGGAACAGGGTTTTGTCAACGATCCCAGTCCCTCGGGTAGGGCTTTTCAATTATCCAACACAAGGGTAAGGAAAGCCATTGTGTGTGCCGCTGAACTAAATGACCCAACAAGAGGCCAGGTTTCTGTATTGGAGTATATGACTATTGAAAAGCCCTGACACCACCCATCGAACCCTTGACAGAAATACCATCCCTGGATATAGTTAAGCATACTTAACAAAAAAGTGAACTTAACTATGGACGCTCCCTTCTCCCTGAACGACCTGCTGCGCCGATGGGTAGAACTCACTGCTCATCGCACCCTGCGCGATCAGGCGCGTTACGTTCGCTCCCTGGGCTTCTCCATGCCGCAGTTTTTCCTGCTGATGCAGGTATACTACCGTAAGCAATGTGGCATTTCTGATCTGAGCGAATACATGGAAGTCACTGCCGCTGCTGCCAGCCAGATGGTGGAAAAATTGGTCCAGGCGGGTCTGCTCGAACGGGCCGAACACCCTGCCGATCGTCGTGTCAAGCAGATCACCTTATCTGCCAAAGGCCATGAACTCATTCAAAAAAGCATCGCCGAGCGCTTTCGCTGGGTAGATGATCTGGTGCAACGGCTTTCCCCCCAGGAGCAACATTCCGTCCAGCAGGCTCTGGCGATCCTGTTGAAGGCCATGCAGGGGGAAGAGGGATAACTCCACATATCATGTTTACGAAGGACCCATGCAAGCCACACTCTCTCATCCCCGTACTGCTTCCCATGCCGCTCGACCCCGTCCCTCCTTACGTCATCTGGGACGAATGCTCGGTTACCTGAGCCGCTATAAGCACCAGGCCGCCTTACCCTACCTGTTCCTGGTGATTGCGCTCCTGTCTCAACTGGCGGTGCCGCGCCTTGTCCGCTACGTGATTGACGCTGTGATCAGCGGCTACGTCGCTGAGCGCATCCTGAATGCGTTGAAAAGCCTGCCGCCCCAGGTTCTTTCGGCGGCTCTGCCGCGCATTCTGGAAGTGACTGGCCGTCCAGCCACACTTTCTCTGGAACAACTCCAGGCGGAACTGCAAACCCAGGTCGCTCAGGCCCCCCAAACCCTGATCCTGGCCCTGAGCGCTCTGGTTCTGTTTGCCATCCTCCGCGGCGTGTTTGCCTTTTTACAGGCCTTCTGGGCCGAGAAAAATTCCCAGTCAGTGGCCTACGACCTGCGCAACGAACTTTACGCCCGGATTCAAACCCTATCGTTCTCCTATCACGATCGCAACCAGACTGGCCAACTCATGATACGGGCCACCGACGATGTGGAAAAAGTGCGCATGTTCATCGGCCAGGGATTGCTCCAGTTAGTGGGAGCAGTCATCCTGCTGAGCGGCACGGTGATCATCCTGTTCACCTCCAACACCACCCTGGCCTGGACCGCCATGCCCATCCTGCCGGTGGCCATCGTGGTCTTCGCCATCTTTGCCAGCCTGGCCCAACCGATGTTCTCCCAGGTGCAGCAAAAACTTTCCCATCTCAACACCGTCTTGCAGGAAAACCTGGCGGGCATCAAGGTCATCCAGGCCTTCACGCGCCAGCAGGAACAGCAACACCTCTTCCGTCAGGCTGCTGAAGACACGATGAATCAGTCCATCGCCATCGCCCGCCTGTTCAGTTTCATGTTCCCCTTCATCTTCCTGATCGCCAACCTGGGGCAGGCAGCCATCCTCTACGCAGGCGGGCGCCAAATCATCGCTGGCCTGCTCACCCTGGGCGCCTGGCAGGAGTTTTCTCTGTACCTGATGTATCTGTTCTTCCCGATTATGATGTTCGGCTTTATTGTCACCCAGATGAGCCAGGCAGCGGCCTCTGCGGAACGCATCTTTGAGATTCTGGACGCCCAGAGCGAGATCATCGAAAAACCCGATGCCATCCCCTTGCCGCCGATTCGGGGAGAAGTACGCTTTGAAAACGTTACGTTCCGCTACTTCCCCACCAGCGAACCCGTGCTTAAAAACGTCTCCTTTGAAGTCCAGCCTGGTGAAGTGGTGGCCCTGCTGGGAGCGACAGGATCGGGCAAGACCACCATCATCAACCTCATCCCTCGCTTTTACGATCCCACCGAAGGTCGCATCACCATTGACGGCTACGATATACGCGATGTCACCCTGGATTCGCTGCGTTCGCAGATCGGGATCGTCCTCCAGGAAACCACCCTGTTCAGCGGCACGATTCGCGAAAACATCGCCTTTGGCAAGCCCGATGCCACGCTGGAGGAGATTCAAAACGCCGCCCGTGCCGCCGCCGCCCACGACTTTATCCTGTCCTTCCCCGATGGCTACGACACCTATGTGGGCGAACGCGGTCAAACCCTGAGCGGTGGCCAGAAGCAACGCATCGCCATCGCCCGGGCTTTGCTGGTCAACCCGCGCATCCTGATCCTGGATGAAGCCACCTCTTCTGTAGACCTGGCAACCGAAGCCCAGATTCGCACCGCTTTGCAGACCCTGATGAAAGGTCGCACCTCCTTCGTCATCGCTCAACGCATCAGCACAGTCATGAATGCCGACAAGATTCTGCTACTCGATAAAGGCCAGATTGTAGCCTGTGGAAAACATGCTGACCTGCTGGAAAACGAACCTCTTTATGCTGAAATCTACCATTCTCAACTCTTACCAGAGGCCGATGATCTGCCGGCCGGGAGAGAACGACGATGATGCACGGTGGCCGCTTTGGCGGAATGCTCAATCAGGAAACCCTCAAACCGCGCCGGGTCAGTGAAACCCTGGCGCGTCTGGGACGATACTTCGCTCCCTTCTGGCCGATGTTGTTCCTGGCCCTGACCTTCGTTGTGATCGCTACCTGGACACAGGTCACGACCCCCGAACTGCTCGGCCAGGCGACGGACTGTTTCCTGGCCCCGAGCAGCGTCTCATCCTTTGGACCCCCGGCGGGGTTGCTATCCGAGGAGCGTTTGTCCTCGTGCTGGCTGGTTACCCCCGATCCTTCCTCCCTCGGCCTGACCCATCGTCTGATCCACGCTCTTTTCCACCTGGGCGGATATGGTTTTCCTTCCGAGCCCTCTGCACCCGATCGCCTCACCGCTCTGGGACGTCTCATCCTGATCGTGATTGGCTTATATGTCGTCGGGGCGATCATGACTGGTTTCACCTTCTTCGCCATGGCCTGGGTTGGTCAGCATGTGCTACGCGCCCTACGTGTAGAAGTATTTGAGAAACTGCATTCTCTCTCTCTGGATTACTACGCCCGCCACGAAGCGGGCGACCTGATGAGCCGCATCACCAACGACACCACGGCCATCGAGCAGGGCTTCTCCTTTGCGCTGGTGAATGTCTTGAGCGGCATTTTGTTGCTGGGGTGGGTCTCCTATAACATGCTGTCGGCCAATCTGCCGTTTGGCTTGCTGGCGCTTTCGGTATCGCCCCTGATGTTTCTGGCCACCAGATACTTCTCCGATCAGGCCCGCAAAGCCTTTCGCCAGAGTCGCGAACGCATTGGCGATGTCAATGCCGAGTTACAAGAGACCATTGCGGCCGTGCGCGAAATCCAGGCCTTCAATCGGGTGGAGGAGAACCTTCAGCAATTCAAAGAAATCAACGCCGCCACGCGCGATGCCAACGTGCGCGCTGTGGCTTACACCTCGGCCCTGGCTCCCACCCTGGAAGCCCTCTCCTACCTGGGGCTGGGCATTGTGGTCGGCGTTGGAGGCTGGCACCTGCTCACAGGCGCACAGTTGTTCGGCACCACCGTCACCCTCGGCCTGGTAGTGACCTTTCTGGCCTATGTGCAGCGCTTCAACCAACCCATTCAACAAATTGCTGTCTTATGGACTAACATTCAAAATGGCATTGCTGGTGGAGAGCGCATCTTCCAGATTCTGGACGAACGACCGTCGGTATCTGATCGTCCCGGCGCACAGGACATGCCGCCGATTCGCGGGCGAGTGGAATTTATCCACGTCTCTCATGAATACGAACCAGGGGTGCCGGTCTTGAAAGACATCTCGTTTGTCGCCGAGCCGGGCCAGACGGTGGCGATCGTCGGTCCGACTGGCGCTGGCAAGACCACTATCGTCAATCTCATCCCCCGCTTCTACGATGTCACCGCCGGTGCAGTGAAGATTGATGGAATGGATGTGCGCGACGTCACCCTGAATTCGCTGCGTCGTCAGATCGGCATGGTGCTGCAGGATACGTTCCTGTTCAGCACCACCGTGATGGAAAACGTCCGTTTTGGTCGGCCAGACGCGACTGACGAAGAAGTGATTCAGGCCATCAAACTGGCCCATGCGGATACGTTCATCGAACGCCTGTCAGAGGGCTATCAGAGCATGCTGGGGGAGCGCGGTCGTGGCCTCTCCCAGGGACAGCGCCAGTTGCTTTCTATTGCCCGGGCGATTCTGGCGAATCCTCGCATCCTGATCCTCGATGAGGCCACCTCCTCGGTGGATACCCGCACAGAACGTCTCCTCCAGGATGCCTTCGATCGATTGATGGAAGGCCGCACCTCGTTTGTGATCGCCCATCGCCTGTCCACCGTTCGCAATGCCGATCTGATCCTGGTGTTACAAAACGGTCAGATCGTAGAACGGGGTCGGCATGAGGATCTGCTGGCCCTGCGTGGCCTGTACTATCATCTGTACATGAGCCAGTTCCGCCGTCAGGAGGAGATGGCTGTTCAGCCCTAAGATCGGTATCTCAGCCTGTGTCGGAATGTGGCCTGGCCGGGCGTGTCGTCCACCAGCCGATTAGCATCCAGGGCCCCATGGCAAACAGCCCCGCCAGGGCGGCTCCGCCCAACTGTTGAATCCCGTCTGGCTCCAGGCAGATCAGAATATGACTCAGGCCGGTTGCCGAGTAGAGTATCACTGCCAGATAGTCATCCTGTGTGTGCGGCGCAGGTGACTTCATCCGACGCAGCGCCAGCCGAAACACCAGAAAGACGCAGAACGCTGTCAGCCACCAGCCCAGATAATTTTGCAGTGGGATGTTGAAATAGGGGCCGCCCTGTTCCCATACCCAGTGCTCGCCGCGTACCATCATCGGGTCCATCACCAAATCCCAGGCGGTCAGGATCATCCCTCCCAGCGCAGCCACTTTCAGGTCGTAGAAACGACCTGTTGAATCAGGGAGCACGCGCTCAGCCATCACCAGCGAAGGATACATCATCATATACCAGGCGACCGGGACGATGTAGGGCACCAGACCGAGAAATTTGGCTCCCAATTGATCTGTGTAATGATACGGGCCATACACCCAGCCGGTAGCCACCCCCACACTCTCCAGGGTGAGACTGATGAAAAAGGAGAGCACAAACAGAGTCCATCCTGCCCGTCCATTCCAACGCTGCGTTGCGTGGACCAGGGCCACTGCCAGACCGATCAGAGTGGTGAGGGGCGTAAATGCTCTACTCAACCAGTGATCCAGGTCCAGATACAGCACCAGGACGGTATACCCCGTGAGCGACAAGAACATGACCAAAAGCACACGAACCCACTTCTGAGATTGCATCAGCACCTCCTCTCTGGTCTGGATTCTATCCTGTTCAAAGCCTCTCTCCGCCCCTCTCTTCTCCTACCTTCCTCCCTTCTCTCGTTTTCCTGTTCTCCCTTCTCCTGCGCTCCCCTTCTCTTCTCTCTCCCGCTTTTTCAAACTTTGCGCTTTCCTGCCAACAGAGTTATACTCCCTGCAGATTTTTCCTCGAGGAGGCACTATGAAACGTGCGGTCAGCATCAGCATTGGCTCATCGAAGCGAGATAAGAAAGTGGAACTGACATTGCTGGGGGAAAAAGTGATCATCGAGCGCATCGGCACGGATGGGGATATGGAGGCCGCCGCCCTGAAATACAAAGAACTGGATGGTCAGGTGGACGCTTTCGGCGTGGGAGGGGCTGATCTGGGTGCCATCGTAGATGGCAAATTCTACCCCTTTCACTCGGTGCAGAAACTGATCCGCTATGTGAAAAAGACACCGGTTGTCGATGGGGGTGGTTTGAAAAACACCCTGGAGAACAAAGCCCCGGCATTCTTAGAGAAACATCTCAAAGATTACCTGGATCGGCATGGCCGCAAAGTGATGATCACCGTGGGTGTGGATCGTTGGGGCCTGTCCAGATCCTTTGTCGAGGCCGGTTACGAGACCGTGTTTTGTGATTTCATGTTCACATTGGGGTTGCCGATCCCGCTTCGTTCCCTGCGCAGTTTACGTATCCTGGCGGCCATCCTGATCCCGATCGTCACACGCTTTCCCTTTGAGTGGCTCTATCCCACGGGTAGCCAGCAAGAAGTGCGCCGACCAAAATGGGAAAAATACTATCACTGGGCCACCGTTATCGCCGGGGATTGTCACTATATCAAACGTCACATGCCCGACGATCTGACAGGCAAGATCATTGTCACCAACACCACCACCCCAGAGGATGTTGAATTGTTCCGCACATGTGGCGTAAAATATCTGGTCACGACTACCCCCGTGCTCGAAGGACGTTCGTTTGGGACCAATATGATCGAAGCCGCCCTGGTTGCGGTGGCCGGCAAAGGTCGCCCTCTGACCTGGGACGAATTGAACGATCTGCTCGATCAACTGGGCTTTGAACCCCAACTCCAGGAATTGAACTGAACCCTTTATGCCAACCCGGCAACATCATCCTTTTCTCTGGCTGGAGGCCCTATGTATGCTATTCTCACCGCCGGCGGAATCCCTCAACCGGAAGACCCGTTGTATCCCTATTCTAAAGGCGACCCCAAAGCGCTGATCGACGTGGCCGGGAAGCCGATGATCCAATGGGTGATCGATGCCCTGAACGCGGCTCAACAGGTGGATGCGATTATTCTGATCGGCCTTTCTGCCAAGACCGGCCTGTACAGTGCCAAACCGCTTCACTACCTCCCCAATCAGGGGCGCATGTTGGCCAATCTGGTGGCCGGCATTAACAAAGCCCTGGAACTGGACCCAACTACGGAATACGTGTTAGTGGCATCTTCCGACATCCCGGCCATCACCGGCGACATGGTGGATTGGCTGATCACCAAATGTATGGAAACCCGCGACGATCTCTATTATGGAGTCTGTCCACGGGAAGTGATGGAGGCTCGCTTTCCTGGCTCTAAGCGCAGTTACGTTCGCCTCAAAGACGTGGAAGTTTGCGGAGCGGACCTCAATCTCACCCATGTCCGCATGGCCACAGAGCATCTGGACCTGTGGGAACAGTTGATCGGCTACCGCAAGAGCGCCATGCGTCAGGCCGCTGTGCTGGGCCTGGATACCTTTTGGAAGGTGTTGACTCGCAGCGCCACTCTGGACGAGTTGGCGGAACACATCTGCCGCCGCCTGGGCGTTCGAGGTCGAGTGATCGTCTGGGACCGGGCCGAACCGGCCATGGACGTGGACAAACCCCACCAATTAGAACTCCTGCGTGCTGACCTGTCGCGACGCCATGAACCTGCACCCTCTGCTTGAATGGGATGCTCGCCTTTCCGAGCGTTTGCGTGTGGCCGAGCGGCATAAGGCCTTACGGGCGTTGATGGCCTTCTTGGCCCATTCGGGGGATTCCTGGTTTTGGGGCATTGGCCTGATTTTCCTCTGGTGGCTCGGCGATACCTTCTGGAAGAAATGGGCTTTGACCCTGTTCGTTGCTATCGCTCTGCTGGCGGTCATGGTGATGGCCATTAAACTTCTGGTCCGCCGACGCCGGCCAGAAGGCGAATGGGGGAGCATCTACCGCAATACCGATCCGCACTCCTTTCCTTCAGGCCATGCGGCACGGGCGTTTTTGATCGCCGTTCTCACCCTGGGACTGGGGCCGACCTGGCTGGCAGTGGTGCTCTGCCTGTGGGCGCCGCTGGTTGCCCTGGCTCGCGCCGCTTTAGGCGTGCATTACCTCTCCGATGTCCTGGCTGGCGCATTGCTCGGCATCCTGATCGGCCTGATCGATTTGCGGCTGGTTCCCGTCTTTTTTTGATTGTCTGGTTTATGGGTTGGGGCGTCCGCTCTGGTAAGCAGGTCCTGATCGGCTCCCCCGGATCGTTTGCAAGTGTTCCTCAATGTGTGCCAGAGCCCGTTCCACCCATGTCTGGGTGGTAAAACCATCGCCCAGAACCACATGGCGGCTGGGGCGTGACCAGGCTTCAGCGGGGAGTGATCGCAGGCGCTGGACATTCTCGTGGACCAGAGTCACCAGTTCGTCCAGAATCGAGTCGAGAGGTTCCTCCGGTCGGTAATGTTCTGCCATGTGGGCGTCAGCGTCAAAAGAGTCAAAGATCGGATTGTCCTCCTCTAGGGTGCGTCGAATCCGCACCCCGTATACGTCGCGCTCCACATCCCGCGTATGCGCAGCGATCTGGTGCACCGTCCAGTCACTATCGGATGTCCGGGCTAACGGATCGGCGGCCTGTTTCACCGCCTGACGAAATTCCTCCGCAACCCCCTGATATCGTTCCAACAATTGATGACGATAGTCCTTCAACGTGTCCATGGCCTCTCCAAGAGGATCGAATTCTCCTGTGATTCTACCCGATGTGTACAGGGCGCTTCCTTCCCAGGTGCACTCAACTCTTGTCAGGAAACACCCGCCGCCTTCATCACCAAACGCAGCAACCTCAAAAAAATCTGCGCAATCGGCGCAATCTGCGGAGGCCTTTCTTCACCACTGGACAACGTTTGCATGCACACTCCTTCCCTAACCTTCCGCTGGCTATCTGCCAACCATCTTTGAGCGATGATCAATCAGAGAAGAATCACACAACCACCCGAAGCAGGCAGAGACACAGAGTATAATCATACCTGCCTTTGTGCCCCCTTCGATGACCATGACCCCGCCTCTTGCTCTCGTCACCGGTGCAGCCCAACGTCTGGGAAGGGAATTCGCCCTGGCCCTGGCGAGCATGGGTTTCGCCATCGGCCTGCATTATCATACCTCCCAGGCGCAAGCCGAGCAGACCGCCGAGGCTCTTCGGCAGAAAGGAGTACCCGTTTACCTGCTGCGCGCCGACCTGAGCCAGCCGATCGAGATGGACCGCCTGATGGAGCGTGTGCAGAGTTTGCCCGAACCGATGACCGTGCTGGTCAACTCAGCCGCGGTGTTTGCCGCAGGCCAGGTACAGGAACTTCCCCTGTCGCTGTGGGATACCACCCTGGATGTCAACCTGCGTGCTCCCTTCCTGCTATCGCAGGCGGCGGCCCGCATCATGCCGGCCGGCAGCCTGATCGTCAACGTCAGCGACGTGGGCGCTCACAAAACCTGGACGCGCTTCCCGGCCTATGTGGTCAGCAAAACTGCCCTGGAATCGCTCACCCGTCTGCTGGCACGCGCCCTGGCACCTTCTATTCGAGTCAACGCCATCGCTCCAGGCCTGGTCTTTCCCTCGGACGTGGTCAGCCTGGACGAATGGAATCGTCTGGTGGAACGCCTTCCCCTGCGCCGACCGGCTCGACCCGACGAGATCACCTCGGCCCTGGAGTTCCTGATTCGCAACCAATACATCACCGGCCAGACCATTGTGGTGGACGGTGGCTATTCCCTCCTCTAACCCTCCTCTCGTCCCATGCTCTCACAAACCCTCTCCTCTAAACTCCACACCGAAGGCCAACGCCTGATCGCCTTCTTCGAAACCCTGCGCGATGCCGATTGGGATACCATCGTCTACGCCGAAGGCGCGCCCTGGACGGTTCGTCACCTTCTGGCCCATCTGGTGACCTCCGAACGTGAACTGGTGCGCCTCTTCAAGCGCATTCAACAGGGCCATCCTGGCGTACCCCAAACCTTCTCGATCGATGACGCCAATGCCTCGCTTCAAAAAGAGACCGAGTCACTCTCGCCGACGGAACTCCTCGAACAGTACAAAACCGTTCGGGCCGAGACCGTGCATTGGGTTCAGACCCTGACCGAAGCCGACCTGGCGCGGGAGGGACGTCATCCCTTTCTGGGGCAGACCACCCTGCGCGAGATGATCAAAATGCTCTCCATTCACGCTCACCTCCACTGGCGCGACGTGAAACATGCGCTACACAAGGCCTGACGTGACCCTGGTCAAACTTGCCCGTCCCCTGCACCTGCTGTTCCTGACCATGACCTACACCCTGGGCGTGGCCATAGCCGATTACCTGGGCATCCCTCTCTCGGCGCCGGTCTTTATTTTGGGATGGCTTGGGCTGGCCGCGGCCCACACCAGCCTGAACCTGTTAATGGAGGTCTTTCGGCCGTTCAACGAACCCCTGATCCCTGAGCAAACCTATGCCCGACGGCTTGTCCTGCGGGATCGCCTGCTGCTGGTCTCTGTGATCCTGCTGACCTTTGCCGGCAGCCTGATCTACCGGCTCCATCTATCCCATCTCTTATCTCCAGCCGTGGTGGTGCTCATCCTGGCTTCCTTGCTGGTGATCGTTGCCCACAGCGTTCCCCCATTCTCCCTGAGCCGGCGTGGCTTTGGCGAGCTCCTGTTGGCGTTGCACATTGGCTACCTTCCGCCTCTGCTGGGCTTTACCCTCCAGGCTGGCTACTCCCATCGTCTGGTTCCCCTGCTGGCTCTCCCTGTCACTGCTCTCACACTGGCCTATTTTCTGGTGCTCGACTTTCCCACGTTTGCCGAAGACTTAAAATACGAACGTCATACCCTGCTCACCCGCCTGGGCTGGCAACGGGCCATTTCGTTGCACCATGCCCTGGTGGGGATGACCTTCCTCTTGATTGGTGCGAACATCCTGCACGGACTGTCACCGATCCTGCTCTGGCCTGTGCTGCTTGCCCTGCCTCTGGCCGTCTGGCAGACCCTGCTCCTGCGTGGCATCGGGCTGGGGGCGCGTCCCCTGTGGAGGCCCCTGACCATCCTGGCTGCCACCCTGCTTGCCCTGACGATCTACCTTCTCGCCTTATCGTTCTTTCTGAGATAATCGCTGGAAAACTGGACTCTCGCTCGAGGAACCATGCCTGAATTCCTGACTCTTCTCCCTCCCGATGAGGCTCGCTCTCTCCTCCTCTCGCATCTTACAGGACCCGCGCGTGATCCGCAGACGACAGACACGATCCACGCCCTGGGCCGGGTCACTGCGGACGATGTGCGTGCGCCCCATCCTCTGCCTGAATTTGCCCGCTCCAGTGTGGATGGCTATGCCGTGCGCGCGGCCGACACGTTTGGCGCCAGCGAATCCCTGCCGGCCTACCTGACTCGGATCGGTGAGATCCCCATGGGCGCTGCGCCGGATTTCACCCTACACCCTGGCCAATGCGCCCTGATCCACACCGGCGGCATGTTGCCTGAAGGAGCCGATGCCGTGGTCATGCTGGAATACACCCAGAGTCTCCCCGGCCGGACATCCTCTTCCACGGCTGCCGAAATCGAAGTGTTGCGAGCGGTCGCGGCAGGCGAAAACGTGATCCACATCGGCGAGGACGTCCAGCCGGAGCAGGTGGTGATCCCGCGCGGGGTCCGTTTGCGTGAGGCCGAGATCGGCGGCCTGATGGCCCTGGGAATCACCCGTCTGGCCGTAATGCCCTTGCCTCGAGTTGGCCTGATCTCCAGTGGAGACGAAGTCATCCCTCCTGATCAACCTACCACTCCCGGCAAGGTGCGCGACATCAACGCCTACACCCTCTCGGCGCTGGTGCAGCGGGCCGGCGGAGAACCGATCCGCTATGGGATTGTGCCGGATGCTTTTCAAGCCCTGCAGGCTTGTGCCCGCCAGGCGCTGGAGGAATGCGATGTAGTGGTGATCACGGCTGGCTCCTCCGCCTCCACCCGGGATATGACCGCCGCCGTGATCGACTCGTTGGGTGCGCCGGGTGTTCTGGTGCATGGCATCAACACTCGCCCTGGGAAACCCACCATTCTGGGCGTGGCGGATGGCAAAGCGGTGATCGGCCTGCCGGGCAACCCGGTCAGCGCCCTGGTGAACGGCTATCTGCTGGTGGTGCCGGTCATTGAACGGTTGCTTGGCCTGCAGCCCCGTCCCCGCCCGGTGGTAACCGCGCGTCTGACGGTCAACCTCCCCTCCCAGGCCGGCCGTGAGGACTGGTGGCCCGTGCGCCTGACTGCCGAATCGGCCCCAGAGGGAGAGGCTCGCTGGCGTGCCGAACCGATCTTTGGCAAATCCAACCTGATCTTCACCCTGGTTCAGGCCGATGGCTTACTGCGCATTCCTCCTGATGCCACTGGCCTGAGCGCAGGGGAACTGGTAGAAGTGCTCCTGATATGAACCAGATGCCATCTGCCTTCCTAGAACGCCTGCGGCAGGGTCCACCCCTGATCCTGGATGGCGCCACCGGTACCGAATTGAACCGCCGTGGGGTGGATACCGGCCTACCGCTCTGGTCAGCCAATGCCCTGTTGACCGAAGCCGGGCAGCGCATCCTGCAACAGATACACGAAGATTACCTGCGCGCCGGGGCAGAGATCCTCACCACCAACACCTTCCGCACCCATCATCGCGCCCTGGCTCCTGCAGGAAAGGCCGATCGCGCCCTGGAACTCACCCGCCTGGCCGTCCAGATCGCTCGTCAAGCCCTGGCGAACGTCTCCTCCGAGCGTCCGCGCTTCCTGGCCGGTTCGATCTCCACCCTGGAAGACTGCTATCGCCCCGACCTTGTCCCCTCGCAGGCAGAACTATACGATGAGCACCAGGAGCGGGTACAACATTTGTTCCTGTCGGGGATAGACCTGTTCCTGATCGAGACCATCAACACCATTCGAGAGGCACGCGTGATTGCCCAACTGGCTGTGGCCACCGGCCTGCCGGTCATCGTCAGTTTCGTCTGTGATCGCCAGGGGCGTATTCTTTCTGGAGAACGTCTGGCCGATGCCGCACGTGAATTATTGCCCCTGGGAGTCACTGCCCTGGGAGTGAACTGTGCCCCGACGCCAGACCTCCATCGGGCTTTGCAGGAATTGCATCAGGCCTGTCCCCCTGACTTTCCCTTGATCGCTTATGGCAATATTGGCTATGCGGATGATCAGGTGGGCTGGGTGAATACCGATGCCATCCTGCCAGAAACCTACTACGAGTATGCCTGTCGCTGGCCGGCGCGCATCGTTGGAGGATGCTGTGGTACCACCCCTAACCACATCGCTGTCTTACATCGCCACCTTCATCCCCCGCAGGCGGACGAGCGATCGAGGGACCAGACCTGACCAGGATTTAAACGAAGCACTCTGCCTTCTTGAACCCAGCCTGTCCTGAGCCTGTTAACGCTCCACGCTCGACGGGCCACAGACTCAGGATCACTCGATTGGCCAAAGAGCATTCTGAGGTGAATGAGCCCAAAAGCCCTGAAGCGACGGGGCTTTTCCATAATGCAGTTTCAAGGGTCATTTTCGGATAGGGTCAAGACTGGCAGGATAGGGTTGTCAAAAATTGCACCTATGCGGTGAATCATCTCGTCTTTGGATAACTTTCTGTCGGGTTCAGTGATCTTACGCTTTGCGTGCATCCACATGGGTTCAATACGGTTCAATCAGGGACTCTTCTTCGGCAGTAAGAAGGCCAACAAGCGCACGCCTTGTCCCGATTTTTTCACCGCCCTGTTATGCGCTCGTATCCATGTCTGCACAGTTTTACTCTTGTGCCAACTGGCATGGTCCCAAACCATGACCAACCCTTTCTTGTTGGCTTGTTGCCTCTTTTCCAGTAACCATGCCAGGTATTCCGTAATCAAATCGCTGCTGGATTTCCTTCCACAAAACGCATCCATACGGCTTCATGCTTCTCGGTGGCAGTGTACCAACTGAACGGCCGCTCCGTAACAGGCGATCGCCTTGGGGTCGGGGTCTTGCGGGTCATACGACTGTTCAATCTGTTCGAGACGCTGCCCGTTTTCTGCCCCACTGGGCAAAGTCGGATGCGCAAATCGGCTCCACCAGGTCTCGTCCTGATAGGCAAAGGCCCAATCAGGTTGTTTTTGGCTCAATTCCCACAGCCGTTCGTGCTGTTTTTTTATTGCATAGGCTGGGTCGGGACTGACAATCCACTTCTTCGCTCGCTGCCATGTAATGCCAGGACGCTTCAAGGTGAGACGAATCGTTTCTCTGCTGACCTTGCTCTTCGTCAATCCTTCCCGGTAACTCACCTCGGCCAGGAGCTCCAATGTCCAGGCGCTCGTCTGCTTCCCAAAATTTCGCGGGCTTTGATGCAAAATCGCTTTCAACCGCTCCACATTTTCTTCAGCCACCGCTCTCTGGATGGTATGAGGGCGCGTTGACTTGGCCTTCAAGACTTCTAGCCTGTGCATATTGAACGCCTTGATCACATTCCTGACGGTTTGGTCATCACAGTTCAAGCGGCGGGCAATTTGTCGGGCTGTTTCCTTCCGGGCACTGGCCAAGATGATTTGGCTGCGACGCACTTCAAATCCGTCTTTGGAACGCAGCCCCTGTTTGAGTCTGGCATATTCTTCTTCGGTTAAATCTCGGACAAAAATTGGCACTTTCATACCTTGATTACAACACTATCCTATCTGCTCATTTGCACTTGCAGTTGCCTAACCCGAATTCACGTTATACTAGGAGGCCACTGCAATCTGCAAACTCAGTGGTAGAACAACGATTTGTCGCAAAGGGATACCTGTGATGTGAGTCCAGAGGTCAGGTTATGAAAAAAATACGGATTGAAGCGGTATATCAGGATGGCGTGCTGAAGCCGGAGGTCCCTCTCGATTTGAGCGAGAACAGCCGGGTGCACCTTGTGATTGAACTTGAACCGCAAACAGAGGATAGGCCTTCTGTGTTGACCGCATGGTCAGGAGCGATTCAGAAGATTTGGCATTTCTTCTCAGCCAGCATGATCTGGCGAGATGTGCGCCTGGTTTTTCAGTCAGAATGGTTCTGGTTTGGCCTGGCTGTGCTGGTTTATACCCTGACTCGCTTGTGGTCTCTGGAAGAGTTTCCTGTTTACTTTTTCACCGATGAAGCCATTCATCCTGTTTTGGGGATGGATCTCATTCGAAAGGGTTTCCGTGATTTTGAAGACACCTTTTTACCTGCCTTTTTCAAGCATGATCTGTATTGGAACCTGTCTTTATCGGTATATATTCATGCCCTGACAGCCAGTTTCTTCGGTATGTCTATTTTCGTCACCCGCGCTACTTCGGCCATGATCAGCCTGCTGGGAACCGTAGCCGTAGGATTAATTCTTAAGGAAATTTTTCGTCATCGCTTCTGGTGGGTGAGCATTCTTCTGCTGACGATTACCCCAGCCTGGTTTTTGCATTCACGCACTGCTTTTGAGGTGGTGATGTCAGTGGCCTTCTATGCCTGTTTTTTGCTGTTCTATCTGTTATATCGCTATCGTTCGCCGCGATATCTATTCCCGGCGTTACTGTTTGGCGCTGCCACTTTTTACGCTTATGCCAATGGTCAGATCGTTATGGTGGGAACCGGTGTCTTACTGTTCATTTTTGACTTTTCTTATCACTGGCAACAACGTCGTATCATTGCGATCGGGATGGTAGTGATGGTTTTGCTGGCTGTGCCGTATTTTCGTTTTCATCTCACTCATCCAGGGACGGTGGAATTTCATCTACGGATGCTAGATTCGTACTGGTTCCATCCTCTTCCTTTTCAGGAGAAATTGAGAATCTATCTGCTCACCTATCTACGCGGCTTGAACCCGATGTACTGGTTTGTTCCAGATCAACACGAACTGATACGTCATGTCATGAAAGGCTATCCTCACCTGCCGACCATTGAGTTTCCTCTGATTCTGGCTGGTTTTGTCTTCAGTTTGCGCCAGTTTCATTCCTCAGCACATCGGGTGCTGATTGTGGCATCTCTGGCTTCACCGCTGGGAGTCGCTCTGGTTGACATCGGTATTACCCGTCTATTGTTCTTTATTATCCCTGCAACTCTGCTGGCCTGTCTGGGATTGGAGGAGTTACTCAGTCGGGTTCGCTTTGTTCAGCGGAAAACGCTTCTCAATCTTGTTCTGCTGGTTGGATTATCCTGGAAAGGGTTGTGGATGCTGTATGATGCTCTGCATAATGGGCCACTCTGGTTCAACGATTACGGCCTCTATGGACTGCAATGGGGTGTTCGTCCTCTGTTTACCGAGATTATTCCTGAGTATTTGAAACGCGATTCCAAAACCCGTATTCTGGTTTCGCCTGCCTGGGCGAATGGAGCATGGGTTTTTCCCGAGTTTTTCATTTCCGCCGCAGATCGTCCTCGAGTTCAATTACTCAATGTGGATTACTTTCTCAGCAACAAACAGCCCCTGGATAGGGATATGCTTCACATTATGCTCCCCTCCGAATATGAACGGGCACTGACCAGCGGAAAATTCAAGTGGATACAGGTAGAACGTATCTTGAATTATCCGGATGGATCTCCTGGATTTTACTTTGTCCGCCTGGCTTATGTAGATGACATTGATGCTATCTTTGCTGCTGAGAAGGCTGAGCGCCGCAAGATCATCGAAGAGCAGATCAATTTTGATAACCAGGTCATTCAGGTGCGATATTCTGTTTTGGGCGATGGTCAGATTGCGAATATCTTTGACGGAGACTGGTTCACTCTGATACGAGGGTTAGAAGCCAATCCGTTCGTCCTGGAGTTCATCTTTCCTGAGCCACGTTCTATTACCGGGATAGCAGGAGCTTTCGGCTCGATGGATTTTCGCTGGACGATCGAGTTGTATCCTTCCAACCAGAGAGAACCGCTGGTCTATTCGCATACGTATCGCAACCTTCCTCCCGATCCGCACGTAGAGATGACTTTTTCAAGTAGTCCCGTGAGTGTAGCCAGGATAAGAATGCAGATTTTAAATATCCACGCAGGAGAAGAGGCACAAATTCACATTCGCGAAATAACATTTCGTTGAGATCGTCCCATCCTTCACCATCCACAAAACCATCCTGATAGGGCAAATCATGTTCCGCAAAACTTCTTTGCCGTTCTGCAAATGTTTCCTATAGTGTCAGGGAAGATAACTCGTCTGATGGCGGTGGTGATGACCGATTTTCCTCTCAACCAGGGTGTGTCCCAAAAGCGTCGGGGGAGGGGGAGCATGGTGGATGGGTGATGTTGAGGTAAAATCGAGAGGGAACGGAGGTCCTCCCAACCGCTTCCCATGCATGACCCGGTCAAACGGAGACAATCTCGGCCTGGCCCGTCCGAACGCCTGAGGTATGAGTGGCAAGACGCCTGGAAGGAGACCTGGGCCGCATTCCGCTCTACCGCCTGACTCGTCCCCAAAATCCCGACAAAATTTGTATTTGTCAACGGAAGTGTGAACATTGCCAACCTACATAAGCCAGATGCGGCTGGCGAATTCGTTGGGTGACAGACCTGGGATAGCAATGCCCTGATGGGGCC
>FWWL01001912.1_pt1 | contig 46575 bp, 46 predicted proteins | sample 2228331 | NCBI WGS metagenome assembly FWWL01 (sample SAMEA103939775, study PRJEB20133) | metagenome | reverse complement strand
TGGGCATCACCCCCTTTGGAGAAGCTTGGCTAAGCACTCTCCTCCTAGCACACAGAAGAATGTCCAGTCAACTGCAACTGCGTAACTCCTATTTTGTAAATGCAGACGCGGTACCCCCTGCCACGGAAAGGGACGTAGCCTTCCTGATGTTTGAACCGGTGCACCTGGGCTCCACCTTTTACCAACCCAAAATTGGCCGTTACACAGATACTTGGTATTTCATGGGTTCGGGCTTGACCCGCGACACCAACATGATTCCGGGAGCCAACAACTGGATCAGGGATAATGCTAGTCCAGAAGGCAAAAACTGGGAAATGAGGGGCAGCCACAAAGCGTTTGTTAATTTCGTATACGCCGCAGGTGTCACGACCATCGTAGGGCTTCCCATTGCCTGGGTCGACTTCAGTCAGCACACCTGGCGCGTGCGGGACATCGTGCGGGGCAAGATCGGAAGGGACAACGAGCCGGTGATAGCCATGTACCCTACCGGAAGGAATGGCGGCCTGGAAGGCCACTACGTCATGTCTCAAGCGTACATCGTGCACGAGGGGTGGTTTGCGGCCACTGTGTTTTTGTGGATAACCAGGGACAAGGGCGACTTCAGGGAGGGTACGTTTGTCAACGTAACCGATATGGGCGCCTACTATAGCGGGGCATACGGCATGTACCGGAGGTAGCTGCAATGAAAGGACTCAGGTGGTCTAGGTGGTATCTGGCGGGCCTTTCCTTGATACTTACGGCCTGCCCGTTGTTGAGTTATACTCCAGCAATTTCACCAGTCATACCCGTCATGTACAAGGCAAATGGCGTTTGCCAGGGAGTGATGGTAACAAACCATGTGGAGGATTCAAAGTGGTCTATTGGTAAAGCTGCGGAACCGCCTATCCTTTAGGCTACCCCCCTTCCAGCCGGCCAGGCTGTTCGCATCCCAGACCCCCAGCCGTTTCCTAAAACAACCAGATATACTATCAGGAAGCATAAAGCTGAAGAAGCAGTTGGCTCTAAGTTCCCGGTTGACCTGACCTGGCGTTGTCTACCGGACAAACCACCCGAAAGGGTTCAGTTCCAGAAAATCAACGAAACTTCAACCCTAGAAGGTTTGGTTATCGACGAAGATGCGAGCCTTCCCAGTGGGCTTCGTATTATGCGGGAGAAACGATCGATCTGGTAGAGCCCCCATAGTTTGAGCGCATACTTTAGCGGGGCATACGGCATGTACCGGAGGTAGCTGCAATGAAAGGACTCAGGTGGTCTGGGTGGTATCTGGCGGGCCTTTCCTTGATACTTACGGCCTGCCCGTTTCCGTCTCCTGCCCCTGCACCCATGCTCCTGTTCTACTTTCCTGAAGAACCTGCTCTCTGCCCGCAGGGTCTCCAGGCCGAGGTTAGGGTTGGATCGGGTGATCGCGGCTATCTTTTCCGTGGACTTGTTTTCAACCCCGGAACCATCATGGATCGCGTTGTAGAGGAGGTTGCTGGGGAGTGGGAACCTAAGCCGGGCATTGAAGTTTACCGACCGGTCGAGAAAATGGCTTGGAAGGCCACTACGTCATGTCTCAAGCGTACATCGTGCATGAGGGGTGGTTTGCGGCAAACGTGCTCCTCTGGATTACCAATCACAGCGAACCATGGAAGCAAGACTTTAGAATCGGAAGCTTCGTCAATGTCACAGATATGAATGCCTACTATAGCGGAGCCTTTGGCATGTTCAGGAGGTGAGGGGAGTGAAAATTGTCAGGTGGTGTATTGCACCTCTTTCCTTATTGCTAACAGCCTGTCCCGTTTTGTCTTTTAGCTACTCGGCATACGTTCCGATTGAGTACAAAGCGAATGGTGTGTGCAACGGGGTTGAAGTTACCAACAAAAAAAATGCGGGTGGGGTTGGTTGGGGAATCCGCCCCCCAGAAGGCCGGGCTGATGGGGTCAATTTGCCCGAGGGACAGGCGGTGCGAATCCCTGAACCCAACCCGGCTCCTCGGTCAACTTGGTATGCACTGGGTAGCGCACCGTTACCCCTTGGTACTAACCTCGAGCTAGACCTCACCTGGCGCTGTCTTCCAGAAAGACCCGAGGAACCGATCCGCTTTGTACACCACCACCGCACTTCAGGCCCTCGAAAGGGCCTGACCATCACCGAAGACCCCAGCCTGCCAAGCGGGCTGCGCATCGAGGTGACCGATTTCAAATAGTTGATTTAGGCGAAAACCCTGGCCTCTGGCGAACGCTACTGGGGGCCAAAGGGTGAAGCAGGAGGTGAAGGAGTGTTTTGGTGGCGGGGTTTATGTACGCTAGTGGTGCTCATGGGGCTGGCCCAGGCCCAGGGCTTTGGGATTGGGTTCAGGGGTTCTGCACCCGTGACCGAGATGACGGGCCTTATTGCGAGTTGGGAGGTAGACCAAGACCTCGAGCTCCGCGCTGTGCTGGGGGGCGGCTTGCAGGTGGAGGGTTGCTGGCATCTGCCCAGGGAGACCTACGGCGGGGCCTACCTGGGGGCGGGACTGGGCCTGCGTTTCGACGGAACGGTTTTTCTGAGCGGGTTGCTGGGGTATAGATTGGAGCTGGACGAGCGCTGGAGGCTATTCTGGGAGGGAGGGCCAGGTTATCGAACCGTGCCCTCCAATCTGGGGCCGGTGTTTGTTCACTTCAGCAGCGGTATCCAGTTCAAACTGTAGGAGATAGCCATGCTACGCATTTTGTTGCCAATACTTTTGGTGCTGGGCCTGGGCGCCCAGGCCCAGACCTTCGCGGGGGTTCATTACGGGATTGTGGGCAGTGGGCTGCACCTGGGCTACAACGACCCCAACTGGGGGGTGCGCATAGGCGGCCTTCCCAGGGAAAGCGGCGGAGTATACGAAGCCCATGCCTATGCCCGGCTCTCCGATCCAAGCCGCTCGGCCTGGCATTTTGGGGTTGGGGCTTTGTACCTGGCCGATCGCGAGTTCTTCTACCTGTTTGCCAAGGCCCTGGTCGGCTACGAGTGGCGGCTTGCGCCGGGGTTTGGTTTGTACCTGGAGTATGCACCAGGGTTTCTGGTTGCCCAACGGTCGCCCCCGCCCACCGGCATGAATTTGCTGCCACTGGCCGCTTTGATTCGCCTGGATTTGGGGCTGAGCCTGTACTTTTAGCCACCCCTCACCGCTGTGTAGACTCCGCTGTACTGAGGGACGCCTCAGCCTACCCCTGATTGGCTTATCGTTCATAGATGGGTGCGCACTGTAAGCATAACTTAGCGGCGGGTTAGGCGCTCGGAGGCCAGCACCAGCAGCACCGTGGCCAGGAAGATCAGGGTGGAGAGGGCGTGGATTTCCGGGGTGACCCCCCGCCGCACCGAAGCGTAGATCAAAAGGGGCAGGGTCTGGGAGGTGGGGCCCGCGGTGAAGAAGCTGATGACGAAGTCATCGAGTGAGAGGGTAAAGGCCAGCATGGCCCCGGCCACGATGCCCGGCATCAAGAGGGGCAGCAAGACCCGGCGCAGATAGTAGCCATAGCTGGCGTAGAGGTCGCGGGCGGCCTCGTCGAGGTCGTGGCCCAGGCTTTTGAGGCGGCTGCGCACGGTGAGGGCCACAAAGGCGATCTGGAAGGTGATGTGGCCCAGAATCATGGTGAAAAGGCCCGGCTCAAAGAGGCTGGAGACGGTGCGAAAAGCCCCAAAGGCCACCACCAGGGCCACCGCAAAGATGATGTCCGGCGTGACCACCGGCAAGTAGAGGAGGTTTTCCAGCAAGCCCTGGCTTTTGCGCGGCCAGGGATAGCGCTCCAGGGCCAGGGCAAAAAGCGTTCCCAGCAGCGTGGCCACCAGGGTGGAAAGGGCGGCCAGCACGAAGGTGTTGCGGGCGGCCTCGAGGATATCCGGGTTGTTCAACAGCCGCACGTACCAGTCCCAGGTAAACCCCGTCCATTGCAGGCCATAGCGGGTCTTGTTGAAGGAGAGCAGCGCCACCGCCAGCATGGGCAGGTACAAAAAGGCCAGGGTGGCCATGGCCGCAAGGCCGACCCAGGGGTTCAGGCGCATAGGCAGCCTCCGATGGTCATACCAGATCCACGTCCTTCCCTCGGCGGCGGTAGAAGGCCAGCCCAAACAGGGTCAAGACCATCAAGCCCAGGCTGACCGCCGCGCCGAATGGCCAGTCGCGGCTGGCAAAGAACTGCTGCTGGATCAGGTTGCCTACCAGCAGGTATTTGGCCCCGCCCAGCAGGTCGGGGATGACGAACATGCCCATGGCCGGGATAAAGGTCAGGATGATGCCCACCGTGAGGCCCGGCAGGGTCTGGGGCCAGATGGCCTGGAAGAAGGTACGGACACGATTGGCGTAGAGGTCCTGGGCGGCCTCCACCAGGCTATGGTCCATCCGCTCGAGCGAAGAAAACAAAGGCAGCACCACGAAGGGTAGAAAAGCGGTAATCATGCCGATATAGACCGCCAGGGGGCTGGGGTACAGGCCGGCCTCGGGCGCCAGAAGGCCCAGGGTCTGGGCCAGTTTGGCCAAAGGAAAATCGGGGGAGAGCAGCATCTGCCAGGCGTAGGTGCGGATGACCAGGTTGGTCCAGAAGGGGATAATCACCAAGGCCAGCCAGAGGTAGCGGGTGCGGGGCGGGCGGGTAGCGATGAAAAAGGCCAGCGGATAGGCCAGAACGATGCAGAGCAGGGTGGTGACAAAGGCCACCCAGAGGCTTCTAAGCAGGATGAAGAGGGTATCGGGGCTCCAGCCAAATAGCCCATACCCCAGCAAGCGGGCATAGTTTTCCAGGCTGAAGTTCCAGACCACCTCGCCATAGGGCCCCCGCTCGGCAAAGGAGAGGGCGACCAGCGAAAGCCCGGGGAGGACCAAAAGCCCCAGAATCCAGACCACCGCCGGCAGCAAAAGCCACAGCCCCCGGCGGTAGAGCCTGGCGGGGGTGGTGAGTTCGCCAAACCAGACCACCCGTCTATTCATCGAGCACCACCAGCGCTTCCGTAGGCAGCTCGGCCCAGAGTTCCTGTCCGGTGTGGAGGGTGGGGTGGGGGGCCGTACGCACGCGGAGGTCGCCGGGCTCGAGCCAGACCTCCTGGTAAGCCCCCCGGTAGACCGCCTCACGCACCCGCACCCTTAGGCCGTTCTGCTGTGGCTCGACCTGGGAGAGCCGTACCCGCTCGGGTCGGATGGCCACGTACCCCTGGTCCCAGGGAGGGGTCTGGCCCAGGGCCAGCTTGCCAAAAGCGGTCTCGAGGCCCATGGGTATTCGCTGGCCCTGGATAAGGTTGGCTGCGCCCAAAAACTCGGCGGCGAAGCGGGTGCGAGGGCGCTCGTAGACCTCCTCAGGGGTGCCGACCTGCTCAAGCTGGCCCATCCGCATCAGGGCGATGCGGTCGGAAACCGCCATGGCCTCGTCCTGGTCGTGGGTCACCAGGATAAAGGTCAGGCCCAGTTGCTGCTGCAATCGCCGGAGCTGCACCTGCACCTCCGCGCGGAGTTTGGCGTCCAGGGCGCTCATAGGCTCGTCCAGCAAAAGCACCTGCGGTTCGTTGACCAAGGCTCGGGCCAGAGCCACCCGCTGCTTCTGTCCTCCGGAAAGCTGGTGGGGTAGGCGCTGGGCCAAGGGCTCGAGCTGAAGCATCCTTAAGCCATAGCCCACCCGCCGCTCCACCTCGGCCTTGTCCATGCGCCGGCTTTTGAGCCCGAAGGCGATGTTTTCCCACACGGAGAGGTGGGGAAACAGCGCGTAGCTCTGGAAGACCGTGTTGACCGGGCGCTGGTTGGCTGGCAGGGTGGTGATGTCCCGCCCCAGAAGCACCACCCGGCCCTCGCTGGGTACCTCGAGGCCCGCAATAATGCGCAGCAGGGTGGTTTTGCCACAACCCGAGGGACCCAAAAGGGTAAAAAATTCCCCTGTGCGAATCTCCAGGCTGACCCCAGCCAAAGCGGTGACCTCGCCGAAACGCTTGACGATGCTTTGCAAGGAAAGGGTGCCCTCGGCTACCCGCGTTGGTGCAGCTACCATGCTTGCAGGTAGCCTACCAAAACCTGCGGGGCCCTGCACAGCTTCCCTTCCTGTAGACTGCTGGTAGATTCGGGAGGCAAGGTGTGCGCAGGTTGAAGCACTGGATAGGGCTGTGGCTGCTGCTGGGCTTCTCCTTGGCCCAGGAGAACATCCTCGTCACCTTTACCTACGACCCCCCTATGGCCCTCGAGGTGCGCTCGGTGAGCCTGCGGGGAAGCTTCAACAATTGGGCCGAGCTGCCCATGCAAAAAACCGAGGAGGGGGTCTGGCAGGTTACCGTGGCCCTGCCGCCAGGGGTGGTGCAGTACAAGTACTTCATCAACGGGCAGTGGCCGCAAAACATGTGCGAGGACGAGACCTTCGGCACCCCCCAGGTCGACGCCGAGGCCGAGGGCTGCACCGACGACGGTCAGGGCGGGCAGAATGCCTTTAGGGAGATTGGGCGGCTGGCCGAGGCCCCTCCCGAGGAGGCCGGGCTGGGCCTCGAGCACGACCCCAGTAAGCCCCAGTTCGTTTCGCAGGCCGCCGGGCGCCTATCGGTGCGCTTCCAGGTACCCCAGGGCCGCATCCGTAGCGCGCTCTTGCAGGCGGAGCAGGCCTACCCCATGGCCTTGCAGCTGACCACGCCGGAGGGGGAAGTCTGGCGGGCCGCGCTGCCCCCTACGGTGCGCACCTACCGCATTCGGGTTGTGGATAAAGAGGGGCAAGAACAGACCTTTGGCCCCTTCGAGGTGCCCGCTAAGGTTCTCCGGGCGGTGGACTGGGTGGCGGGACGGGTAGGCTACCAGATTTTTCCCGACCGCTTCTGGAACGGCGACCCCAGCAACGACCACCGAGCCCTGGAAACCTCGCAGGCCCGCTTCGACCGTACCTGGCAGGGCCGGCTGCCCTACCTCTCGCGCTGGAGCGACCCCCCCGGCGAGTATCACTGCTGCCAGCAGTACTACGGCGGCGACCTGGCCGGGGTGTTGCAGCGCCTGCCCCACCTGCGCGGGCTGGGGGTGAACCTGGTCTACTTCAACCCCCTCTTCGATGCTGGTTCGGCCCATGGCTACGACACCCACGACTACGTGCAGGTCTCACCCAAGTTCGGCGACAATGCCCTTTTGAAGCGGGTGCTGGCCGAGCTAAAGCGCCAGGGCATCCGGGCCATCTTCGACTTCGTGCCCAACCACACCGGCCTGGGGCACTGGGCCTTCCAGGACGTGGTGAAAAACGGCCCCAAATCGCGCTACTGGAACTGGTATTTCATCCGCCAGTGGCCCTTTACGCCGGGCGATGGGCGGGCCTATGTGGGCTGGGCCAGTCTGGGCAGCCTGCCCAAGCTCAACACTGCTAACCCCGAGGTGCAGGACTACCTGATCCGGGTTTCGCGCTTCTGGTTGAACTTCGGCTTCGACGGGATCCGGGTGGACGTGGCCAACGAAATCTCCACCGAGTTTGTGCAGAAGTGGCGGGCCGAACTCAAGGCGCTAAAGCCCGAGGTGTATCTGGTGGGCGAGGTCTGGGATGTGCGCCCGCAGTACGTGCAGGGCGACCAGTTCGACTCGCTGATGAACTACAGCATAGGGCGTGGGGGTTCGCCCCCTGCCTTTGGCGGGGTGCTGGGTTTTGCCCGGGGCGGCCCCTTGCAGAACGGACGGCGGGCTTTGGGCGAGCTGGCCAGGGTCTACGCCCTCTACCCCGAGGCGGTAGCGGCGATGGGCTTCAATCTGATTGGCTCGCACGACACCCCGCGCCTCCTGACCGACCTGGGCGGGGGCGGCCTGGGCGATAGGCCCAGCCTCGAGGCCCTGGCCCGGCTGCGGCTGGCCATGGCCGTACTCTATGCCCTGCCGGGGGCTTCGGTGATCTTCCAGGGCGACGAGTGCGGTTTTACCGGCGAGCGCGGGCAGTGGCCGGTGAACGAGCTGTACCGCTACCCCTTGCAGTGGGCGCGCTGCGACCAGAGCACCCTGGCCCACTTTCAGCTTTTGGGCCGCCTGCGGGGGCAACTGGCCGCGCTCAAAAGCCCGGTCTTCCGCACCTACTTAGGTGAGGGGCCCCTTCTGGCCTTCCTGCGCGGGGAGCCAGGGGTGGGGGAGCTGCTGGCCGCCTTCAACAACAGCCTGGAAACCCTCTCTTTACCCCTGCCGGAGGGCCGGTGGCGCGACGTGGTGGAGGGGCGGGTCTACCAGGGCAAACTCAGCCTGGCCAGCCTGGGGTGGCGCTACCTGGAGCGGGTGCCCTAGGGAAAACCCCGCAGGGCCAGGCGGAGGACCAAAGCCCAGGGCTGGGGGCCCAAGAACGCCAGGCTGGCGCTTAGCTCGGCGTTGGGGAGGGCATAGGCGTAGCTGGCGCTAAGCTGGGCTTGCCAGGGATTGTCCGGTAGCAGGTAGGCGCTTAGGCTCCAGCGGGCCTCCTCCCCCTGGGGCATGGCCCACTGCCCTGCCAGGAAAAGGCTGGCAGGCCGAAAGGGCAGGGTGGCGTAGCCCCCCTCGAGGGTCCACAGGCCCTCGCCCAGGTGGCCGCTCAGGCCCAGGGCATAACGGGCCTCGAGGGGGCTCAAGAACAGCCAGCCCTCCCCATAGACCACCACCCCCGCCACGGTACCGCTCCCGCCCAGGCCCACCACCCATTGGGCGAGGTGGAGGGCGTGGGCCTCGAGTTCAAACTCGGCAAACTCCCGCCGCAGGCTCAGGATCGGCACCAGCCGGCCCGCATCCTCCAGAACAGCCAGCCGCACCCGGGTGGCCTCGGGGTTCCAGCCCACCCTGGCCCCCCAGCGGCCCTGGCGGGTGCCCAGAGGGCTGAGGGGCTCGAGGCTGTAGGGCAGGCTGAGGCGGGCGACCTCGAGGGGCAGCCGCTCCAGCCCTGCGCTCAGGTCCAGCTCGCCCTGGCGGTAGAGCAGGTACAGCTCGGTCAGCCCGGTATCGGTAATGACCGGTCTGGCAAAGTTCACCCCCGGCTCGAGCACCAGGTAAAAGCGCAGGGGGTCGAGGTCGTAGCGGGCCTCGAGGCGGGCCCCAAGCCCCCAGCTCGCACCCAGCGGCAAGTTGCTGATGGCAAGGGCCGTGGTGAAGCGAAGCTCGAGCCGGGTCTTTAGGTCTTGTGCCCAAACCGGCTGCAACCACCCGGCTGCTACCCACAACCCCAGGGCAATGAACCATGGGCTGGTCCTGCGCACTGGGCTTTGCACACCTTACCCCCTCAGGCGGCAATCTGCCCGTCCTCGAGCCGCACGATACGGTCTACCCGCTCCAGCAACCGGGGGTCGTGGGTGCTGAAGATAAAAGTGATGCCCTGCTCGCGGTTGAGGCTTCGCATGTGCTCGATCAGGGCCAGGCCGGTTTTGGAGTCGAGGTTGGCGGTTGGCTCGTCGGCCAGGATGATCTTGGGCCGAGCGGCCAGGGCCCGGGCCACCGCCACCCGTTGCTGCTGCCCACCGGAAAGCTGGTTGGGTCGGCGGTGGGCATAGTCTTGCATGCCCAGGGTCCACAGGGCCTCCAGGGCTTTGGCCTCGCGCACTTCGCGGGGCTCGCCACGTAGCTCGAGCACGAAGGCCGCGTTCTCCAGCGCAGTGAGTACCGGAATTAGGTTGTAGGCCTGGAACACAAAGCCCACCTGCCACAGCCGCAGTTGGGCTAGCTGGGCTTTGGAAAGACCATCAATGCGCTGCCCCTCCAGCCAGACCTCGCCCGCAGTGGGCTTGTCCAGGCCGCCCATCAGGTGCAGCAAGGTGCTCTTGCCGCTGCCTGAGGGCCCGGCCAGGGCGGTAAACTCGCCGGGGTATATCTCCAGGTTTACCCCCCGCAGGGCTGGGGTCTCGATGGCGTCTACCCTGTAGACCTTGGTGAGCTGTTTGGTTTGCAAAAGGGGTTGCATAGGCTACCTCGCCTCAAGCGGTAAAGCGCATGGCCTCCACAGGCTCCAACCGGGCGGCCACCCAAGCCGGCCACCAGGCGGCCAGAAGCCCAGTAGCCAGGGCAAAGCCCAGGGTGATGGGAATGTCCCAGGCCCGCAGACTCAGGTAGACCACCGAGGGCAGGCCGAACTCGCTGCCTACCGGGCCATACAGGGCCTCGAGGGAAAACCCTCCGGAAAGCGCGGCAATGGTGAGGAGGCCCAGTGCGCCCCCCACCGCCGCTCCGCTCGAGCACAGCAGCAGGCTCTCCAACACCACCATCCGGGTCACCTGGGCCGGGCCTGCCCCCAGGGCCACAATCACTCCGAACTCGCGGGTGCGCTCGAGCAAACCCAGATAGATGGTGTTGACCACCAGAAGGCCCGCCAGGCCAAAAAAGATGGCGGCAAAGATCAGCACCAGCGGGGTGAGCAGCGCAAAAATCTGCGCGATGGCCGGGCTGGCCTCGCGCCAGCTTTCCACGCGCAGGCCGGGCCTCAGGCTGGCCGCAAGCTGAGGTTGAATGACCGCGAGCTGGGCGTCCTGGCTATAGCGGGTGAAAGGGAAGTGCAGCTCGATGCGGGTAGCACTCCCCGGTGCGGCCAGCTCCTGCGCAGCGGCCAGCGAAAGATAGGCACTTCGGGCCTCTTGGGCAGCCTCGGGAAAGCGCAAAAGCCCCACCAGCCGGTAGGCCCCGGCCCCTCTTCCTTCAGTGCCCGGCGCATAGACGTAGACCGGGTCGCCCAGCTTCAGCCTGAGGGCCCGGGCCAGGGAAGCACCCAGCGCAATGCCTTCCAGGTCGTCCGCTTCCGGCAACTGCCCTTCGGCCAGGTACTGCCTGGCAAAGGCTTCGCGCAAGGCAGCAGGGCGCCGGTCGCCGATCAGCAAGACCCCCCTCGAGCGGGTCTCGCCTGCCACCAGCGCAGGAACCTCGAGGGCCACCACCCGCTGGGCCTGGGTCTGGGCAGCCAGTCGGGCTTCTACCTGGGCCGCATCCGGAATGAGCAGGTCGCGGAACTCGCGCCTTTCGCGGTAGCCCTCGACCCGCACCTGCAAGTGCCCTACCGAGGCAGTGAGGTTGTTGTAGATGCTGTTTTCCATTGCTCCCAGGAAGCTCAGGTAAAACAGGGTGAAGAAGACGGCCAAGCCCACCGCCCCCGCGGTTATTAGGCTGCGCCCGCGGCGTCGCCAGAGGTTGCGCCAGGCTAGGGTCCATAGGCTGGGCATACGCTATCCTCCTGAAAATCGGTCTAGCACCCCGCTTCTAGGGACCGCACCGTGAAGCAGTTTTCGGGGATGGGGATGCCAAAGCGATAGTTGCTATAGACCACGCTGGTGCGGTAGCCCGGGCGCAGCAAATCCTCCACCGTGGTCTGGGTGGGGAAGCTGCGCCCGTTCACCTGCGCAAACCGGGAAAAGGTAATCTTGCGAACCGCCTGGCCGCGTTGGTCGTAGTAGATCACCTCCTGGGGCACCAGGCCGGGCTTGCTGGCTTGCAACACAATTTTGCCGTAAGGGGTGGGGGCCTGGGGCTTTGGGGTGAGCTCGAGGGCGATGCGCCCATCGTCTTCGGCCACCACCCTGGGGGTGTAGTCTTGCTCGAGGTCGCGCCCGGCTAGGTCGCTGTAAGAGAGGTCGGAGCCCAGAAAGCTATCGCTGCGTCCGCTGGGGGGCAGCCGCAAGACCCGCTTGAGGGTGGGGTTGTAGAGCTGAATGCTCTCTCCCACCCGCAGAAAAGCCTGCCCGGCGTCTTTAGGTGGTGCCTTGACCCAGCTGATGGCTCGCTCGTTGCCATCGGAGATTACCTCCAAAACGTACTGGGTTTGCCGCTCGGGGCGGATAACGCTCAGGGTCAGGGTGGCCCGCACGCTGCCGCCCCGCTGGTTGTCCACAATGGCCCTGAGCACGGCCTGGGGGTCGGTGGCGGCGCTGCTCAGGCTAACGCAGAGCAGGCCAAGCAAGAGGATTCGTGGATTCATACCGCCTCCCTTTACTCGGTTCGCATGGCCTCGGTGGGCTTGAGCACCAGCACCCGCCGGGCCGGGATCAGAGTGGAGAAGAAAGCAGCCAGGGCAATGGTCAGAGCCGCATAGAGGGCGTAGAGAGGGCTCTGAGCAGTGTAGATTTCGTTGCCGGTGCCCAGGATTTCCCAAGCGGCCCCGTAGCTGGCAAAGATAGGCCCCAGCACGTTCTGGGTGGCCATCCAGAAGTTGAGCCCGTAGCCCAGCACCAGCCCCAGCGCCCAGCCCAGGCTGGTAGCGAAAACCGTCTCTAGCGCGACCAGCAGGGCCAGGCTGCCGGGCCTCAGACCCAAAGCAGCCATCATGCCAAACTCGCGGGTGCGCTCCAGCACGCTCACCAGCACCGTGCTGGTCACGGCCAGCGCAGCAAACAGGGAAAAAATCAGCCCGATGAAAAAAGTAGAGCTTTGCTTGGTACCGATGGCAGCAGAAAGCCCGCCCAAAAGCCGGGTCAGGTCGTAGGCCCGTAGGTCGGGCGGCAGTAGGGCTTGCAGGGCTGCGGCCAGGTGGGCCTCTTGGCCGCGGGGCAAGTCCAGGGCCACCCCAGTCGCGGTGGAGAGACCGGTGAGAGAGCGGGCATCCTCGAGGTGCACCAGCACTACCCCCCGGTCAACCGCGGCGATGCCGGAGTGCACCAGCCCTACCACCTGCAGCCCCAGGGCCTGCGGCCCTGCCAACGCTGAGGTATCCAGCACCACCCGCTCGCCTAGCCGCACGTCCAGCCGCTCGGCCAGCTGTTGGCCCAGCACCGCCTCGCCGCGCTTGGCCAGCATGCGACCTGCGCGAATGGCGGTGGGGATGTTGCTCACCTGAGGCTCGAGGGCGGGGTCTACCCCCCGAACCCGCACCCCCTCGGCGGTGTAGGCCGAGCGGAGCAGGGCAGGAAACTCCAGGCGCAAAGCAGCCGCCCGCACCCCCGGTTGAGCTGCTATCCGGGGCAGAAAGTCCAGACTGGGCAGGCCGTGCTCGGGGTCGGGGTCTTCAAAGTAGGCCTGGGTAGCAATCAGGGCGGGGGCACTGAGAAAGCGAGCGTTGCCGGTCTGCACCGAAAGGGCAAACCCGTCCTGCATCCCCCAGAACAAAACCGTAGTGAGGGTGGCATAGGCCACTACTAGGATCAGCAGCAAAGTGCGCCGCCGGTGCCGCCAAAGGTTGCGCCAGGCCAGCCGAGCCAAGACAGCCAGCGTAGCCCTTGGAAGTGCGGTTTGCATTCCTAAGCCCCTTTCCGACGCTGGTAACGCTCGAAAAGCCCCTGTAGCTCCTCCTCGAAAAAGGCGTATAGATCTCGCATTTCTTCTAGCCGCTCTCGCCGCGTAGGCGGTGCGTTTTCCAGCAGCCTGAGACCTTTCTCGGCCAGGTTCTTATAGAGGCTGAGTCCGGCCAGGCCCTGCCGCACCCGCTCGCTCCAAGTGCCGGGCCGGATGCGGAAGTAGGCCTGCCTCGAGCCCCGTCTGGGCACCCGCTCGATCAGGTGCATCTGTACCAGAAGCCGGGTCATGGTGCTGATGGAGGCTTTGCTAGCCCCCAGAACCTGGGCTAGCTGAGTGGCGTTCTGCTCGGGAGGGTCGCAGACCATAAGCCAGCCCAGGATGCGCCCGGCGCTGCGGGGCAGACCAGCCCCCTCGTAGACCAGGGCGAACTCCTCCACGAAGTGCAGCAGCTCTTCGGGCATAGCAAAAGTTTAGTTGGTTCAAGTAGTTTAGTCAATATTGAACAAACTGAAAGGCAAGCCAGACACCCATGGCACCTTGCTTGCCCTTGTTCAGCCTTCGACTTTCCCCGAGCCTAGACCTTGGCCGGGGTCTTGATGGGAATGGCCTTGGTCTTGCTTTCTTCGCTCTTAGGCAGGGTCAGGGTCAACACCCCATTTTCGAACACCGCCTCGGCCTTGTCGGGCAGCACACCGCTGGGCAGTGTCACCGAGCGCTCGAAGCGGTTGTAGCGGTGTTCGCGCAGGTGGTAGTTGCGCTCCTTCTTTTCCTCTTCTGCTTTGCTTTCTCCGTAGATGCGCAGCACATCCCCCCGCAGCTCTACCTTGATGTCCTCGGGTCGGATGCCGGGAATCGAGGCCTTGACCACCAGATTGTTGCCCTCTTCGTAGATGTCGAGGGGCATGGCTGCAACCTCACTATCCGACGGAAGGGCACGACGGAACAAGCTTTCATCGAAGAGGCGCTCGATCTCTTTGCGCATGTTCTCCAGCTCACGCCAAGGGTCAAAGCGGGTCAACATACCTTCCTCCTCTGTCGCGTGCGGTGGCCACACGCTGGTCGGGTGCTTGAGCCAACCCCACAGCGTTCCAGAGCGCCACCCCCTCCAAAACCCCGTGGGGTGTCCTCCTTCCTCCTGGTCTAAGGCTAGTACAAGGCCATTACCAAAACATTACCGCCAACAACCCGCTGAGCCAGGGAGCGGAATCACCTCCACCACATCCCCTATCCGGGCTGAGCGACCGGCCTCGAGGACTACCAGGGCGTTGCCTACCGCCATCGAGCGCAACACCGCACTGGACTGGTTACCGGTGCTGACCACGCGAAACCCTCCCCCTTCCCAGCGCAGGATGGCCCGGCGGTAGGCCTGGCGGGTGGGATTAGCCTCAAAAGCGCTCTCGGCAAGGGCCTGGAGCCGGTGGTAAGGGGGATCGTTGCGCCCCAGCAGTTTGAAGATAAAAGGCCGTCCGAACAGCAAAAAGGTAACCATGGCCGAGACGGGGTTGCCCGGCAGGCCCATCAGGGGCAGGCCATTCCAGGTGGCAAACAAGAGGGGGCCTCCGGGTTGAATCCGAACCTTCCAAAAAAGAATCTCCCCTTCGCGCTCGAGGAGCTGGCGCACGATGTCGTACTCGCCCATCGAGACACCCCCGGTGGTGACCAGCAGATCGAGCGGGCCGGTCTGTTGTAGCTGTAGGCGCAACCTCTCCACGTCGTCGGCCATTTTGGGAAGCAGCACCGCCTCCGCCCCGGCTTCCTCTAAAAGCCCGGCCACCGAGTAGCTATTGGAGTTGTAGACACCCCCATAGGGCAGGGGCATCCCCGGCTCCACCACCTCGTCGCCGGTGGCCAGCACCCCCACCCGGGGCCGCCGGAGCACCGGCAGGCGGTCGTAGCCCATGGCCGCGGCCAGCCCCACCCGGCCCGGGGTAAGAAAATCACCTTTGCGCAAATAAACCTGCCCCATCACCAGGTCGTCGCCCTTGCGCCGGATATCTACGCTCGAGGCCGGTTTCATCAACCAGACAAAATCGCCCTCTCGCAGGGTGTCTTCCACCCGGATTACGGCATCGGCTCCTTTGGGGATGGGTGCTCCGGTGAAGACCTGCACAGCTTCACCAGGGCCTACCTCTCCAGCAAAGGGCTTACCTGCGGGCGACTGCCCTACTACCTTCAGCCTCGCTGGGTTGCCCACCCCTGCCCCTTGGCTGTCGGCAGCCCGGCAAGCGTAGCCGTCCACCGCCGTGTCGTCGGTATCGGGGTGGTTGACCTTAGAGACCAGGTCTGCTCCCAGGACCCCCCCATAAGCTGCCGTTAGCGGTAGCTGTTCCACCTCCTCTAGCGGCTTGGCTTGTTCCAGTACGATTTCCAGGGCAGCCTCGAGGGTGAGGTTTTGCTTCATACTCCCATCCTAAAGCCTTGGCCTGGAAGCAGGCTGTGGGGGCTTGCCAAAAACAGCAGGGTGTAGTACAGTTTGGAAAACGTTTACATCAAGTCTAGAAAGGCGCTGTTTTTTGGGGTTTGCCCATGTCTACCAATCGTTCCTCAGTCGACATCCGCCGCGTGGCCGCCGAGGCCGGGGTTTCCATTGCCACGGTCTCGAGGGTGCTCAACGACCCAAAGCGGGTTAGCCTCGAGACCCGGCAGCGGGTGCTGGAGGTGGCTGAGCGGCTGGGTTACCGTCCCAACCCCAACGGCAAGCGCCTGCGCAAGGGCCGGGCCGAGACCGTAGGCCTGGTCATCCCTTCTCCCCCAGGGCGCTTTGCCGATTCGTTTTTTCTGGAGCTGCTGGCAGGGCTGGGGGAAGGGCTGGCCGAGGTGGGGCTGGACCTGCTGGTGGTCACCTGCCCTCCCCACGAGGATGAACTGGCCTGCTATAAGCGCCTGGTGGAGGGTAAGCGGGTGGATGGGCTGGTGGTGGCCCGCACCCGGCTATACGACACTCGCATCGCCTACCTGCTGGAGCAGGGTGTTCCCTTTGTGGCCCATGGGCGTAGCGACCAGATCAAAACCCCCTATGCCTACCTCGACGTGGATGGCCGACAGGGCTTTTACCGGGCCACCCGTCACCTGTTACAGCTTGGTCACCGGGAAATTGCCTTTATTGGTGCGCCGCACGAGTTTAACTTTGCCCAGCACCGCCTGGAGGGCTTCCAGCTCGCCCTGGCTGAGGCTGGGGTTGCGCTGAGGCCAGAGTGGATTCTGGAAGGCGATCTGAGCGAGGAGAGCGGCTACCGGCTGGCACAGGGGCTGCTTGGAGAGCTTCTCCCCACAGCCATTCTCTGCGCCAACGATCTGATGGCCATTGGCGTTCTGCGAGCTTTGCGCGAACAGGGACTTCGTCCCGGACGCGAAGTTTCCGTTATAGGTTACGACGACATCCCCCAGGCTCAGTACACCGATCCGCCCCTCTCCACCATGCACCAGCCCTTCCGCGAGGCGGGCCGCAAGTTGGTGGAGATGCTGCTGGCCCAGCTAGAGGGAAAGGATGTCGCGGGGCTACAGGAGGTCTGGGTACCGGAGTTGGTGTTGCGGGGGTCGGACGGCCCCCCAGCAAGATAAGGAGGTAGGCATGAGAAAAGGCAAGCGGCTTTGGTTGGGTTTGGGCGGGGCCCTGCTGGTTCTATCGGCAGTCTGGGCCCAGCAAGCAGCCAGCCTGCTGTTCGTCTCCACCCAGTTCACCCCCATCGAGGAAGCCCAGCGCATGCGGCAGGTCATCCTCAAGGACTTCCAGGGGCGGGTGGAGTTCATCCCCGAGGACAACGCGCCCTTCACCAACCGTATTCTCTCCGAAGTTCGGGCGGGCCGGGTGAACGTGGGCCTGGCCGGAGGGCTGCACGGCGACTTTCCCCCGCTGGTGGCGGCAGGAGCTCTAGATACCCTAGACGACGTAATGAAGCAACTGCAAGACCGCCGCTTTTCCCCGACCTTTGTAAGCCTGGGCAAGATGGGTACAGCCAACCAGCTCTACATCCCCTGGATGCAGGCCACCTACATCATGGTGGCCAACCGCCAGGCTTTGCAGTATTTGCCGGCAGGGGCTAACCTGAACACCCTTACCTACTCCCAGCTCAAGGAGTGGGCGGCCAACGTCCAGCGGGCCACCGGTCGGCGCATGCTGGGCTTCCCGGCTGGCCCCAGGGGGCTAATGCATCGCTTTACCCAGGGGTATCTCTATCCCTCGTACACCAAGAGCGCGGTGACCAAGTTCAGGAGCGCTGAGGCCGAGAGCATGTGGCTCGAGTTCAAGAGCCTATGGCAGCACGTAAATCCCCAGTCCACCAGCTACGACTTCATGCAAGAGCCGCTGCTTTCCGGTGAGGTCTGGATCGCCTGGGACCATATCGCCCGCCTACGCGACGCCCTCAACCAGCGCCCCAGCGATTTCGTGGCCTTCCCCGCGCCTATCGGGCCCTATGGCCGAGGCTTCATGCCGGTACTGGCTGGGCTGGCCATTCCCAAAGGCAGTCCTAACCGGAGTACGGCGGTGGCCCTAATCGAGTACCTAACCCGGCCCGAGGTGCAGATCACCACCCTGGTGCAAAACGGCTTCTTCCCAGTCATCCAGGTGCGCTTGCCTGATAACCTGCCCCAGGGCATCCGCATGGGGGCTGAAGCCATTGCGCGGCAGGCCCAGAGCAACGTGGCCCTGCCCAGCCTGCTGCCGGTGGGCCTGGGCGCCCGGGGTGGCGAGTACAACAAAGTCTTCCAGGACACCTTTGCCCGCATCGTGTTGCGCAACGAGGATGTGCGCCGGGTGCTCGACAGCGAGGCGGCTAACCTGCGCCGCATCATGAACGAGACTCGAGCGCCCTGCTGGTCGCCTGACCCGGCTAGCAACGGGGCCTGTCCGGTGGACTAAAGCGCGTACGGCACGGCCCCTCAAGGAGGATGGCTGGAGAAGCGGCATCCCCCGGTATGCAGCGGAGGTGAAGGGGTCGGTGGTTCGGAGCGCCGGCCCCTATTTCTAAAGGAGTGCGATGCGGAGTGAACGGTACATCCCTTACCTGCTCGTATTGCCGAGCGTGGTGTTTTTGCTGTTCTTGTTTGCCTGGCCCCTGCTAGAGGCTCTGCTCCTCTCGGTGCGCGGCAGCGGGGGAGGGTGGAGCCTCGAGCATTTTCGGCGCATGGCCGCCGACCTCTACTTCAAGGATGCCCTCAAATACACCTTGCTCCTGACGGTGGTCATTGTGCCCTTGCAGGTGGTGATGGCCCTGGGGATGGCCATGTTGCTGGGCGGCATTTCCAAGGGCCGCGACCTGCTTTTGTACGTGTGGATCATCCCCCTGGGCATTTCCGACCTGGCCGCGGGCATTGTGTGGTTGGCCATTTTCACCGAGCGGGGCTACCTCAACAGCTTCTTGCAGGGCCTCGGGGTGATTCAGCAGCCGCAACTGTGGCTTAGCTACGAGACCCCTTGGATGATTTTCCTAGCGGTAGTGGCGGCTGAGGTCTGGCGGGCTACCGCGATTGTGTTCGTGATCCTGGTCGCCGGCCTGCAGCTTATCCCTAAGGAGTACAGCGAGGCCGCCGAGGTCTTCGGGGCAACCCCCTGGCAACGCTTCTGGAAGGTCACGCTACCTTTGCTCAAGCCCAGCCTACAGGTAGCTCTGATCCTACGCACCATTCTGGCCCTCGAGGTCTTTGCGGTGGTGGTGGCTCTAGGCGGGCGCAACCTACCAGTGCTGGCCGGGGAAGCCTATTACTGGTACAACGCCTATCAAAACCCGGGAGTGGCTGCGGCTTACTCGGTGATTATCCTGGGCATCTCGGTGGTGGCCACAGTGCTGTATCTACGGCTGATGCGCTCCAAGCAGGAGAGTGCGGCATGAACCTGCGTTGGCTCTACATGATGCTGGCCCTGGTGCTGGTGGTGTGGGTTCTGCTTCCGATTTTTCTGATTGCTACCCTGGCCTTCAGCGACCGGCCTTCGGTGTTTGCCTGGCCCAAAGGGCTCTTGCCCCAGCAGTTTTCGCTCGAGACCATGGCCTTCTTCTTTGGTGTGGAAGGGGTCTGGAAAGCCATCCGCAACAGCCTGACCGTCGCCGCCATGACCCTGGTCTTCTCGATTTTACTGGGGGCACCCGCCGGCTACGCCCTGGCCCGCTACCGCTTTGCCGGCGCGGATGCCTACCGTTTGCTCATCCTAATGACCCGGGCCTTTCCCTTGGCCATCTTGGCCATCCCGCTGGCAGTGAGGTTTCTGCAGTTGGGCATCTATGACACCCCCTTTGGTGTAGCCCTAGTGCACACCGCATTGGCCCTGCCGTTTGCCGTGCTGGTGACCAGCAGCCTGTTTCTGGGCATCCCCAAGGAGCTGGAAGAAGCTGCCTGGACCCTGGGCTGTAACCGTATCCAGGCCTTCATACGGGTGGTGCTGCCTCTGGCCCTGCCGGGACTGGCTGCCACTGCCATCTTCGCCTTCGTCATCTCCTGGAACGAGGTCTTCGCTGCGACCCTGCTCACCCTGCGCGAGCGCACCCTACCGGCCTTCTTGCTCACCTCGCTCAACGATTCTCCCCTACCCTTTCGCTTCGCCGGGGGCTTTTTCCTGATTGTGCCGGCCTTGGTCTTCATCTTCATCATCCGGCGTTACCTCTTTACCTTGTGGGGCATCGCTAATCGCTAGGAGGTTTATGGCTGGAATCCGAGTAGAGAACATCGAGAAAAGCTTTGGCAAGTTCAAAGCCCTGAACGGGGTCTCGCTCGAGGTGCGCGACCAGGAGTTCGTGGTGCTTTTGGGGCCCTCGGGCTGTGGCAAGACCACTCTTTTGCGCATCATCGCCGGCCTCGAGCAGGCCGATAGGGGCCGGGTCTGGATCGGCGAGCGGGAGGTGAGCGGGCTCCCCCCCCGTTCGCGCCGAACCGCCATGGTCTTCCAAAATTACGCGATCTTTCCCCACCTGACCGTCTACGAGAATATCGCCTTTGGCCTGCGGATGCAGAAGACCCCGGCCGAGAGGATCAAGGCCAAGGTGGAACAGGCCGCTACCCTAATGCACATTGAGAACCTGCTAGGGCGCTACCCTGCTCAGCTCTCTGGCGGCCAGCGCCAGCGGGTAGCCGTAGCTCGGGCTTTGGCGGTGGAGCCGGAGGTGCTCCTGATGGACGAGCCTTTGTCCAACCTGGATGCTTTGCTACGACTGGAGATGCGGGCCGAACTCAAGCGGCTTTTGGCTGAGAGCCGCACCACCACTCTCTATGTAACCCACGACCAGGTGGAAGCTATGAGCCTGGCCGACCGCATCGCGGTGATGAACGCGGGCCGGGTGGTGCAGTACGACCAGCCCATGAAGGTCTACCAGGAGCCAGCCAACATCTTCGTGGGAGGGTTTATCGGTAGCCCGCCCATGAACTTCCTGCGCCTGCCGGTGGAAGGGCGGCAGGCCCGCCTGGCCTCGCTGACCCTGGCGCTGCCCAGCGAGGTGCCCGGAACAGAGGTACTGCTGGGGGTGCGGCCCGAGGATCTCGAGGCCTACACCGACCAGCAGCCGCAGAGCTTCCCCGCCGAGGTGCTGGTGGTGGAGCCTTTGGGACCCCACCTGCTGCTGACCCTGCGCTTCGGTGAACAACTCCTCAAGGCCACTGTGCCCCCCGATTTCGCCGTCCATCCCGGGCAGACCATCTGGCTCAAGCCCCAACCAGGCCGGCTGCGCTGGCTCGAGCCCACCAGCGGCCAGGCCCTTACCGCGAGGTAGCTATGCCAACCCAGAAATCCCTCGAGCAAGAAGCTCGGCGCATCCTGCGGGCCAATGACCGGGGGGGCTTCACCATCCCCACCGCCGGGCTCTACCCCTTTCAGTGGCTCTGGGATGCCGGGTTCACCGCCTTGGGCTGGATGCAGTTCGACGAAAAGCGGGCCTGGCAGGAACTGAAGACCCTCTTCCGCGGACAGTGGGAGAACGGGATGCTGCCCCACATCGTCTTTCACCGTCCCGAGGCCACCTACTTCCCCGGCCCCGAGCGCTGGGGGGTGGCGCGTACCCCGCCCACCTCGGCCATCACTCAGCCGCCAGTGGTGGCCACCTTCGTGCGCTGGATGCTGGAGCGAGCCCAGGATCGGGCCCTGGCCGAGGCCGAAGCCAAAAGCCTCTACCCGCACCTCCTGGCCTACCATCGCTGGTTCAAGCGCGAGCGCGACCCAGACAACACCGGCCTCGTCACCGTGCTGCACCCCTGGGAGACCGGGGCCGACAACAGCCCGGCCTGGGATCAGCCCCTCGCCAGGGTAGCGGTAGACCCCGCCTTACCGCCCTACACCCGCCGCGACACCGCCCATGTGGACCCCAGCCAGCGCCCCCACCAGGCCGAATACGACCGCTTCCTGACCCTGCTTGAGGTCTACAAGCGGGCCAGCTTCGACCAGCTCCGCTTGCTCTCCGTATGCCCCTTCCGGGTGGCCAGCCTGCTGATCGACTGCGTGCTGCACCGGGCCAACCGCGATCTGCTGTGGCTTGCCCAGCGGCTTGGCTTCGGCCACCAGGCCGAGATCGCCGGGTGGCTCGAGGCCAGCCGAAAAGGTATCGAAAGCCTCTGGGAGGAAGAAGCGGGGCTTTATTTCAACCGTGACCTCATCAGCAGAGAGCCCCTGCGAGTGGGGGTCTCGGCTTCCTTCCTGCCCCTCTACGCTGGCACCGCCAGCCCGGAGCGGGCCGAGCGCCTGGGGCATACCCTACAGGGGTGGGCCAGCCAGGTGCGCTACCTGGTGCCCAGCACCGACCCCCAAAGCCCCTTCTTCGAGCCCCAGCGTTACTGGCGCGGCCCGGTCTGGGCGGTAGTCAACTACCTCATCGCCTTGGGATTTCGCGAGTACGGCCACGAGCAGATAGCTGAGCGCATCCGCCAGGACACCCTGAAGCTGTGCAAGGTCGGCGGTTTTAGCGAGTACTTCCACCCCCTCACGGGGCAAGGCCTGGGGGGGCGGGCATTTTCCTGGACGGCGGCCATTTACCTGGCCTGGAACGGTTGGGGGGGGTAGCCGGTGGAGAAGCGCCCCGGGTTTTGCGGCCCCTTTACTCGAAGGCAAAAGCTGCGGCAGGCAAACCGCCGACCATCCTAACCGTGGGGGGTAAGGATTCCAGCGCAGCGCTCCTTGCAACCCTGCCGCCCATACCGCCATGATCTTAGGCGCCGACCTGTCGCAAAAAACCCAGGAGGTCCACGGCTCCAACCGCGCCCAGGCCACGAAAAAGGCACTATGAGGGTGTAGACATCTTTGACTATGGGAAAGCAACTGGTTTTTACCTCACCCGGGCGGGTAGCCCTTGAGGACACCCCCGACCCGCCGCTGCAACCCGGCGAGGTGCGGGTCCGGACGCTTTTCTCCGGCATCAGCGCGGGCACCGAACTAACCCAGTACCGGGGCAACAACCCCTACCTGCACAAGCGCTTTGACCCTGAACGGCGGCTGTTTGTGGACGACCCGCCCGGCCTGGCCTACCCGCTCAGGGGGGTGGGCTACGAACAGATGGGCGAAGTGGTGGAGGTTGGCCCGGAGGTCAGCCGAGTTCAGATCGGGCAAAAGATCTGGGGCTCCTGGGGTCACCGCAGCCATGTGGTTCTGGCAGAGTCTCTGGTCGCACCTAGAATCGTACCCGAGGGAGCCGACCCCCGCCTGGGCCTCTTTGCTCGTATCGGAGCGATTGCACTTAATGCGGTACACGACGCAGATATCCACCTGGGCGAGGCGGTGGCCCTCTTCGGCATGGGCGTACTGGGATTAATTGCTTTGCAGCTAGCCCGGCTGAGCGGGGCAAGGGTGATTGCAGTGGACGGCCTAGAGAAAAGACTGAACCTGGCCCGCCAACTCGGGGCAGAACACATCCTCGACTTCCGCCAAGCCAGCCCGGGCGAGGCCATCAAAACCCTGACCCAGGGGCGCGGGGCCGATGTTTGTTTGGAGCTGAGCGGCTCGTATGCTGCGCTGCACGAAGCCATCCGGGCCACCGCGTATAACTCGAGGGTGGTTGCGGCGGGCTTCCTGCAAGGAGAGGGGATGGGCCTGCGGCTGGGCGAAGAGTTCCACCACAACCGCATCGAACTGGTATCCTCCCAGACCCAGGGCATCGGCCCGCGCCTGGCCCACCGCTGGGATCGGCTGCGGCAGGAACAGACCATCATGCAACTGGCAGCCCAAGGAAGACTGCAACTGCTTCCCCTCATCACCCATACCTTTCCGTTCGAGCAAATTGCAGCGGCCTACCAACTCCTCGACCAGCAACCCGGTGAGGCCGTACAGGTTGTTCTGGAGTTCCCATGAAACCCCTCAAAACCGCCATCCTCGGCTGCGGTGGCTTTGCCAAGCGCCACGCGCAGGTACTACAGCAGCTCTCGAGCGAAGTCGAGCTGGTAGCTTGCTGTGACCGCAACGCCTGGAAAGCTCAGGAACTGTCGGCCCAGTATAGCGCGGGCCAGGCCCAGGTCTTCACCCATCACTCCGAGATGCTGGAGTCTACCGACCTGGATATTCTCATCATCTGCCTGCCACCCTATGGTCACACCGACGAGGTGGAACAGGCTGCCCGGCGCGGTCTACACCTGCTGGTGGAAAAACCCATCGCGCTCAGCAGAGAGAAAGCCTGGCAGATGGTCGAGGCCAGCGAAAAAGCCGGCATCAAGACCCAGGTGGGCTTCATGTATCGCTTTGGTGAGGCGCTGGAATACCTGCATACCCTGAATATTGGCCCCATCGGCCTGTTTAGTGCCCGCTACTTCTGCAACGCGCTGCACGCTCCCTGGTGGCGCGACAAGGAAAAGTCTGGGGGCCAGCTGGTCGAGCAGGTGATTCACCTGTTCGATCTGATGCGCTACCTGATGGGTGAGCCCTGCACTGTATACGCCAAACAGGCCAACCTCTTCCACCAGCAAACTCCCGGCTACACTGCTGAGGATGTGAGCGCTACCCTCTGCACCTTCCCGAATGGCGGCATCGGCGTGGTCTACGCCAGCAATGGGGCCATTCCGGGCCAGTGGATCAAGGATTTCAGGCTGGTCGCACAAAATCTGACTGCCGAATTCGGTGATACCAACCAGGCCCGGTTTTTCTTCACGGCCCAGCCCGGGGTGCCCAGCCAGACCATCCAGTCCAGCCGCGACCTCTACCTGGCCCAGATGCAAGACCTCATCCAGGCCATCCGCACCCATGGCCCTACCCGCACCCCCCTGCGCGAAGGCGCAAAATCGCTGGAACTGGCGCTCGCAGCCCGCCAGTCCGCTGAAAGCGGCCTCGAGGTCAGGTTGGCATGAAGCTTACCCTCAACCCCGACCAAACCCTGAATATGCTGGCAGGCCCGATTAAGCTGCTGGGCGCTAGGCCGGTGGTGAACGGGCAGCTACTAAGGGTGCACAGCACTGCCGTGGAGGGCGGCGATGGAGCAGGTTGGCGCCTGCGGTACATCGGGGATGTGGCCACGTTCTGGCTATCGGCGACCCAAGAAAGCAGTCTGTGGCGGATCAGGTTTGGATTGGAAAACCTTCCCGCAGGCCTCGAGCTGGACTCATTCGGACTGCGTTTTGCCCAGATAGAAGGGGTCCGAAAGTGCCTGCGCCAGGGCTACCACAGTTGGGATGGGGCTGCCTACATCACCCTGGGCGAGGCTGACCAGACCGGCTACGCCCACACCCAGCTTCTCTCCCAAACCGGCAATGGCAGCGTGGTGCTGGGCTTTGACCGCCACGACCGCTTTCAGCACACCTTCACTTTTGAAGGCACCTCCCTCACCATCCAAACGCTCTGGGATCGCAAAGAATCAAAACCCATCGAATCGGAACGCCTGCTGATTTTTGAGCACCCCGGGGTCGAGGAAGCCCTACGTGAATGGGCGCGGCAGGTAGCCCAGGCCTCGCCTAGGCCACCCCGAAGGCCCATCCAGCCCATCACCGGCTGGTGTTCGTGGTACAACCTGTACGCTGCCATCAGCGAGGAAACCATACTGGAGCACCTGCAGGGTCTGGTGCAAATTTCAAAGCGTGCCAGCCTGCCCATGCGGGTCTTCCAGCTCGACGATGGCTTCACCCCCGAGATGGGCGACTGGCTCCTGGTCAAGCCTCAGTTTCCCCGGGGGATAAAACCCCTGCTGGACGATATCCGTGCTGCAGGCTTCATTCCTGGCCTGTGGATCGCCCCTTTTGTGGTGGGAAATCGCAGCCGGCTGTATCGGCAGCACCCCGACTGGGTGTTGCGCGAGCGGGAAACAGGCCAGCCACTGGTGCAGATGCGGTTTTACGGCGAGTTCCGCTGGCACAAGCGGAGCGAGGAATACTACATTCTGGACGCCACCCACCCAGAAGCCTTCGAATACCTTCGCACGGTCTTCCGCATCTGGCGGCACGACTGGGGCTGCAACTACTTCAAGACCGATTTTATGTTTTGGGGTGCAGAATACGGCCCCGGCCGGGTGGCCTACCATACCCCCGGCCTGAGCCGCATTGAGGTCTGGCACCAGGTAGCCCAGATGATTCGCGAGGAAATCGGCGAAGCCCTCTGGATGGGCTGTGGGATGCCGCTGTGGGCTTCGGTGGGATTGGTGGATGGCAACCGTACCGGACGCGATGTGGGGGCAGAGTGGCCCCCCGATGCCCTCGAGCGCCTGCAAGGGCTGGCCTTGCGCAACTTTGCCAACCACCTGCTCTGGGAAGCCGACCCCGACTGTGTGCTATTGCGAGAGCGGTTTCACCACCTGCGCTCAGAGGAACAGACCGCACTGGCCCTTTTTGCCGGAATGCTGGGCGGAGCCATGCTCACCAGCGACACCCTGGACGAACTTTCCGACGAGCGCCTTGCCTTGTGGCGAATGCTGCTCACCTCAGCAGCGGGTTCCTGTTGCTTTCCGCTCCTGGGGCACGAAGATGAAGTACTGCTACAGGTACGGGGCCACCGTCCCGCAGCGGTGTTGGCCTTCAACCCCAGTGAAAAAACCGTGCAACGCAGCTACGACTTGACTGAACTAGGCTTGCCGACCCCCCTACAGGGCTACCACTGGAACCGCAAGGAGATTCTACCTGCCCTCAAGCGGCTTTCTCTGAGGCTGGCTCCGCACGAGTGCGCCCTGATCTTCTTGGACGCTCCGCCACGCCCCAATCGGCTTCCGTAGACCCCTCCCACTGGGTTCAAAAAGAGGCTCACCCAAACCCCAAAATCCCGGCAACCCCGGTGGAGCGGTTGGGGTTGACACGGCTGAGGAGGGCCCGTAGCCCCCGCACACTAGGCATAGGGCGCATCCGGCTGGGACGAGGCGAGCGCCCCGCCTAAAGCCCCTGTCTCCCCTTTGAGTCGCTTGTCTGGCAGCCGCTGGAGTGCGCAGGCGCTCGGTCGGAGGCCTGGGCCATCTGCCTGGCCGCGTCCAGCCCCTGTAGCTCGAGGAACACCTCCACCAGGCGGCGGTCCAGGTGCCCCTGACAGGCCAGCCGCCAGAGTTCCTGGGCGGCCAGCTCGGAGGGCATGGCGTTCTTGTAAGGCCGCTCCGAACAAAGGGCATCGAAGATATCGCAGATAGCAAAAATACGCGCCGGCAGCGGGATTTGCTCGCCACAAAGCCCATCGGGATAGCCCTGCCCATCCCAGCGCTCATGATGGTGGCGCACCACCTGACGCGCCCCAATCGGCACAAAAGGCAGGTTGCCCACCAGATCGTCGCCCAGTTGGGCATGGGTTTTCATGGTGCGGAACTCCTCAGGGGTGAGCCGATCCGGCTTGAGCAGGATGGCATCGGGAATGGTAAGTTTACCTACATCGTGCAGATAGGCCCCCCAGCGCAGATCGCGCAATTCGGTCTCACTCAAGCCTAAAGCGCGGCCTAGCTGCTCGGCCAGCGCGGCCACCCGGTCGGTGTGGCCTGCGGTTTCGCGGTCGCGCGCCTCGAGGGCCAGACCAATGGCCCGCAAGGCCCCATCGTAGGCAGCCTCGAGCTGTCGGGTACGCTCCAGGCGCAAAAGCAGGGCTCCTAGAATCTGGGCTGCCCCCTCCAGCAAACGGTTTTCTGCCCTGCCCCAACCCGGGCCCGACCTGCGGCGGTAAAGCACCATCCCGGCCTGCAACTCAGCTTCGTGGGTCACGCCGATCAGGTAAAGCCCCTGAATACCCGCACGAGAAAGGGACTGCAGCTCGGGGTGGGAAGCCGTGCTGCCCAGCTGGAAGACCTCTCCCGGGGCCAAGCGCAGCAGAAGAGGGTGGCTGGGGGGCAGATACTGCTCGAGCAGGGCTTCTACCTCGGGGCCTACCTCTCCAGCCACAGCTCTGGTACGGTAGGCATCGCCCTCGAGCACCCGCAGGATGACCCCATCGGCCTGCCCCATCTGCCGAATCTTCTCCAGGGCCAGCTCCAGCAGGGCTGGGTCGTTGCCTTGCAACAACTGGGAAAGCTCCAAGAGGGCAGTTTTTTCAGCAATTTCGGCCTCGAGGCTCTCGTTGGCCCGCACTCGTTCCAAGGTGTTGGCGGCAATGTTGCCAATCACCTGAAGCAGCCGCACATCCCGCTCGAGGTAGGCCCCTGCCCCATCGCGGGCCGAGACCAGCACCCCCAGCGGCTGGCCCTTGGAGTTGAGAAGGGGGGTTACTATTTCGGAATAGGCTGAAAGTTTGTGTTGGGAATAGCCAAAGGAACGCGCGTCGCTTTGGGCCTGGTTGCTCCAGATGGGCGCGCGGGTCTCGATGGCTGCCCAGGCCGAGCCCTGCCCTTGGGGTATGGGGATTTCCCTGAACTCGAGGAAGAAGCCCGCCGCAGCATAGCAGCGCATCTGCTCGCCATCTGGCTCGATGAGAAAAAGGGCCGCGTGCTGCGAGTTCATCAAGCGGATGGTCTCGCGCACCAGGCGCCTGGTAATCTCCCGGGTGCCCTTAAGGCCGCGCAAGGCCGCGCTCAGGGCCTCGATCACTTCAAACTCGTGGATGCGGGCCTCGAGTTCGGCCTGTTGGCGGCGTGCGGCCAGCAGAGCTGCTACCTGAAGGGCATACTGGCGGGCGATCTCCAGCGATTGCTCGCTAAAGGCTCGGTCGCGAAAGGCGTCCAGGTTGATCTCGGCCACCACCTCTCCCCCCAGGAGAATAGGCACGCAAAGGGTGGAGCGAATCTGCCCTATCCGGCGCTGGCTAAGCTCGCCAAGCTGCTGGCTGATGCGCTGGTTGCCCTCGCTCTGGGCTACAATCCGCCGGATATCGGCATGGTTGGCGATGCGCGGCAACCCCTTGCGCCAAGCGGCTGGGTTACCATGCCAGGCCGCGACCTCGAGCTCGCTGGTGCGCAGACCCAGGATGCCATCCCCAAAGCCTACCTGGGCCACAAAGACAAACGCCGACCCCTGCCGCAAGCGGATGCTGCCAGCCTGGGCCCCCGGCACCACCCGTACCGCCGATTGCAAGAGGCGGGGCCAGATCTCCTCTTCGGAGCGCTGGATCAGGGCTTCCAGGGTACTTTGCAGGGCGCTATAAACGGTCTCGTTCGCCTGGAGTCCCCCCTGGGCGGCGCGCTCGAGGTAGAACCCCAGCAGTGGCCCTACCAAAAGCGCCTGCAACAGGAAGTTCCCTAAAAGGGAAAGCAGCCCGTCGTGGGCTAATGCGGCGAGCAGGAGCAGGTCAACCCCTCCCAGGGCAAGCAACACCCCCCCCAAGGCCCGCCAGCGCCCCCCCGCCGCCAGCCGGGGGTAGAGCCATCCGACTACCAGCGCTCCTAACCACAGGGCCAACCCCTGGGCCTCCATACGGGCATTGGCGGCGGCCAGCGGCTGGAGAGTTTGTGGCAATGGGATGTCCAGCCCACGCAGCAAGGCGTGCCAAAGCAGCACCAGCCCCCCCAGCATCAGCAGACCCACCAGGGTGCTGCGCCAGCGCCGCTGGCTGTCCAGGGCCACCAGCAACAAAAGACCGATTTGCAGCGAGAACAGCAGGCCGAAGCGGAACCCCGGCCCATCGAGGAAAAGCGCACCGCCCAAAGCCAGCAAGCCAATGGCTGCTAGCAGCATGGCAAAAGGCACGATGCCCCAGCGCTCACGTCCGCTGTGGGCCGCTGCCAGAGCAGCGGTAAGGAGGACAGCCACTCCTAAGCCTGCCGGTTCCACCACCCCCTAGGTTAGCCGGGATAACCCTTCGGCCCGGGGCATTTGCACCAAAGGGCGTTACATTGCCACAGACTTGTGGAGGCCGCAAGCGCTGTGCTACACTTCTATTTATCGCTAAGGAGGCTCGAGCGTGCCCCACCCCCCACCCGCACCGGTCTGCTCCCCTACGGCTATGCCAGAGCCTTAAAGCATTGCGCCCGCCAGGCTGGGGGCCTTTGGGCCTGCCCCCAGCCTTTCCTATACCCCAGGCCAGCCGGTGGAGAGTTTCTAGTTATGAAGATACGCCCCTTCGAGTTTTCCCAAGCCGACTACCAGGCCTTTGTTGAGGTGCGCCAAGCTGCTCACCCCGAGGCCCCCCTGAACATCGCCCAGCTAAAGCACCTGGATCAAACCCGCTTCCCAGACGAGGTACTAAGGCGCTTCCTGGTGGAGCAGGAGGGCCAGGTGGTGGGGATGCTAGAGTACGCCACCCCCTACCACAACCCCAAGCCGGGGGCCCTCGAGGTGGGCTACCACCTGCACCCCCAGGCCCAGGCCCTAGCCACCCGGTTGTGGGCGTTTTTGCTCGAGCGGGTTGCCCCCCTGAGACCCTACGAGCTCCAGGCCCAGGTCAGGGAGGACTGGCCCGAGTTCGGCTTTCTGCTGGCCCAAGGCTTTACCGAGGTGGAGCGCAAATGGGCGTCGGTGCTGGATTTGTCCCGTTTCGACCCCGGCCCCCTGCAGCGCCCCCTGCCCCCCGGTATCGTCCTGAAGCCCCTCTCCATGCTCCCCTGGCAGGAGGAGGCCTTCCAGCGGGCTTTGTACAGCCTCGAGCTCGAGCTGCTGGAGGATGTCCCCACCCGTGAGCCCATCACCCCCTGGCCCTTCGAGCTTTGGCGAAAGCGCAGCCTGGAGGACCCCAACCTGCTCCCGGAAGGGTTCTTTTTGGCCCTCGAGGGCCAGGAGATGGTGGGCCTGACCATGCTGTTCAAGTCGAGCCGTCCCCAGACCTTACAAACCGGCCTTACCGGTGTAAAGCGAAGCCACCGCCGCAAAGGTATCGCCCTGGCCCTCAAACTGCAGGCCGCAGCCTTTGCCAAAGCCCATGGCGCGAGGTATATCCGCACCGCCAATCACCAGGCCAACCGGCCCATGCTGGCCATCAATGAAGCCCTAGGGTTCGTAAAAGAGCCAGCCACGGTCGTTCTGCGCCTTAGCCCGGTGCCTAGCCTACCCTGAATCGAGGAAGGTATGCCATTCAAGGTTCACATACGGCCCTTCACAGAAACCGACTATCTGGCCATTGCCCAATTGCTCAACGTGGCCTGGCCCGACGAGGTGCATAGCGAAGCCCGGCTGCGGGAAAACGACCTTCACGCCCCCGAGATACGGTGGGGACGCTTTGTGGCCGAGGTAGACCAGCGGATTGTGGGGGTGGGCGAGTACACCCAGCACGAGGGCATGTACCACCCCCAGAAGTTCACCCTAGGCATCACGGTACACCCGGAGTTCCGGGGGCAGGGCATCGGCAAGGCACTGTACCAGCGGGTTATGGAAGCGCTAGCGCCGTACGACCCCATCTCCCTTCTGTGCAGCACCCGGGAAGACCAGGCCCAGGCCCTGGCCTGGCTAAAAAAGCTGGGCTTCGTGGAAAAGATGCGCTATTGGGAGTCGCGGCTCGAGGTAGCCCGCTTCGACTTCACCCCCTACGCGGGAAAAATCGAGGCGGTAGAGGCTGCTGGTTTCGCGCTCAAAAGCCTGAAGGAACTGGAGGACGACCCAGATTACCAGCAAAAAGCCTACGACCTCTGGCTCGAGGCCCGCCTCGACGTACCGCGCCCCGAGGCCATCAGCGAGGTGCCCTTTGAAGACTACTGCCGGTGGGTCTTCGGCAGCCGGTACTACTGGCCCGAGGGCTATCTGGTAGCGGTGGATCAGCGCAGCGGACAGTACGTGGCCATGAGCACCCTCTGGAAGACCGACGGGGACTACCTTTACACCGGCCTCACCGGAACCCGCCGGGCCTACCGCCGCAAAGGGCTGGCTCTGGCCCTAAAGCTCCGGGCGGTTGCAATTGCCAAGACCGCCGGGGCCAGGGAAATTCGCACTGGCAACGAGGTGGGCAACCGCGCCATGTTGGCCATCAACGAGGCTTTGGGTTTCGTGAAGCAGCCCGCCTGGATCGACTGGGTTAAAGAGCTAGACGCAGAATAGGAAGGCGGGCCCTGCTTGCAAAGAGTGCTTTTAAACCAAGCCTACCCATAGCCCCAAGAGCGCTCCTCCGCCAATCACCACCCACACCGGCACCCCGCGATAGACCAGGTAGCAGGCCAGCAGCATCCCCCCACCCCAGAAGAGGGTGTCCACCCCGAGCTGGATCAAGACCAGCACCATGCTGGCGCCCAAGCCCATGCTGATGGGCACCAAAGCCTTACGCAAAGCCCGGCTCCAGCGCGCTTTGGCCATCCATTCCCAGCCTTTCACCAGCCCCATGGCCCCCAGCGCGCCGGGTAAAAACATACCCAGCATGGCGGCCAAAACCCCCGGCAGGCCCGCCGCGCTCAAGCCGTAAAACACCACCGCCAGCATATTCGGCCCCGGCACAAACTGCCCCAGCGCGAAGCCATCGGCAAAGGCCTGGCCAGTAACCCAGCCGTTGCCGATGATGACCCGAGCCATCTCGGGCAGGTTGGCCATACCCCCACCAAAACTCAGCACGCCAAAGCGCAAAAAAGCCAGGAAGACCTCGAGCACCTCAGCCACGCGGCTCCACCTCCGGGCCCCAGGCTTCGGCGGCCTCCTGCCAGTACAGGGCCATACCCACCGGCACAAACAAGAGCAGTACCAGCAGCAAGGGCCAGTGCAGCAGGCCATAGGTCAGTAAAACCCCCAGGGCCAGCCCCACTGCCTTGAGGGTGTTTAAGGCCAGGGGGGCCTGCTGCAGCATGGTGGCCAGAATCAGCCCGATGGCCGCGGCAGCTACCCCATCGAGGGCACTCTCGGCCAGTGAACCAGGCCGGGCCCCAAAACGGAAATAGGCAAAGCTCAGCAGAAGCATCAGCAAAGCCCCGGGGGTTAGCACCCCCAGCAACGCCAGTATCCCCCCCGCCACCCCTCCCAGCCGCATGCCGATATGGGTGGCGGTGTTGGCGAAGACCGGCCCCGGCAGGATGCGGCACAGTGCCGCGGTCTCGAGGAACTCCCGCTCCCCCATCCAACCCCGCCGTCGCACGATGGCCTGGTAAAGCTGGGCCTGCCCACCCCCACCAAAGGCCACCAGACCCACCTGCAAAAAGGCCCAGAACAGCTTGCTGCGCGAAATTTTCATGCTACGGATGATACTATGCTTGGCAATGCACTTTGCGATTGGCGATGTTCATGGCTGCCTGGAGGCCCTGGTACAGCTTTTGCAACGTGAGGGGTTTATTGGCCCGGCCCTCGAGTGGACCGGGGGCCAGGCCCAGCTCTGGTTTCTGGGCGACTATACCGACCGCGGCCCAGACGGCATCGGGGTTATCGAGCTGTTGATGCGCCTCGAGGCCGAGGCCCAGGCCGCCGGGGGTGGGGTGCAGGCCCTTCTAGGCAACCACGATGTGCTGCTTTTGGCGGCCCACCGCTTCTGCCAGCTAGAGCTGCCCCGCTTGAGGCGTGAGGGCTACCGCGTCACCTTCTACGAACTCTGGCAGGATCAGGGAGTAGGGGGCAAGGTGCACGACTTCAAACGCCTGAGCCCGGCCCATCTGGCCTGGCTAGCCCGCCGACCGGCACTGGCCCGGGTAGGCGACACCCTGCTGATGCACGCCGACAGCCTGTTTTATCTGGAGTGGGGAAAGAGCCCGGAGCAGATCAACCAAAACCTGCTCGAGCTGCTACACAGCGACGACCTCGAGGCCTGGGAGCGGTTGATGGACGGCTTCGCCGACCGGCTGGCCTTCCTCAATGGGGGGCTTTCCCTGAGCAAGGCTTTTTTAGAGCAGATGGGCGCCCGTCGCCTGGTTCACGGCCACACCCCCATCTTCGCCCTGGTGGGCTGCCCCCCGGAGGAGGTGCGCGGCCCGCTCGAGTACAACCAGGGGCTTTGCTACAACATCGACCCGGCCCTGTGGAAAAAGGGGCCCGGCTTCGTCTTTCCGTTTGCCTATACTGGGTGAGATGTTGCCCTATCTGCACCTTGAAGGCCCGCCCTACGACCAGGGCCTCGCCCAGGGAAAAGCCCTTTCCGACCGCATTGCCCACAACGTAGAGCTCTACTTTCGCCGCTTCGAGGTGGAGTGCCATCTCTCCCCCCGCGAGGCCCGCGCCCGGGGGGCGCGCTACCTCGAGGCCCTGCGCCAGCAAAGCCCAGCCTATGTGCAAGGCCTGGAGGGCCTCGCCCTAGGGTCGGGCCAGCCTTTGCTCGACATCGCCACCCTCAACGTGCGCTACGAGATCGTCTACCACCAGTTCGGCCAGGAGGCGGTCTACCCAGGCCGCGAGGCCCCCAACGGCTGCACCGCCTTTGCCCTGATGCCCAGCGAAAGCGCCGACGGGAACCTCTGGCTGGGCCAGAACTGGGACTGGATGGAAGGGGTACAGGGGGCCCTGCAGCACATCACCGAGCCCGACGGCACCCAGGTGCTGGCCTTTACCGAGGCGGGCATCTTCGGCGGCAAGATTGGCCTCAACAGCCACGGACTGGGGCTGTGCATCAACGGGCTGGTCTCGCTCGGCGACGACTGGGCTAAGCTGGGCCCGCCCTTCCACCTGCGCACCTACCAGGCACTACGGCAGAAAACCCTGGCCGAAGCCGAGGCTGCCGTCTTAACACCCCCCCGCACCCAGTCGGGCAACTTCCTGCTGGGCCAGGGGGATAAAGCGGTGGACCTCGAGGTCTCGCCCCAGGGGGTGGCCCGCTGGGAAGACCCACGCCGGCTGGTGCACGCCAACCACTACATCGCCCCCGAGCGCTTCGGCATCGAGGTACCCCCTATCGAGTGGCTCGACCGCTCGCAGCACCGGGCCGAACGCCTGCAAAAGCGGCTCTCCCAGGTAAAAAAACCTGGCCTGCAAGACCTCCAAGCGGCCCTCTCCGACCGCGAAGGGGCTCCCTATGCGGTCTGCCGCACCGCCAGCGCGGAAGAGTACGCCCTGGGCGAGCCCTACCGCACCATCGTCTCGGTGATTATGAACCTGGGCACCCGGGAGATGTGGGTCTCCGACGGCCCCCCGCACGAGAACCCCTACACCCGCTACAGCCTTTAGCCCTCCGGCATACAATACCCCCATGGCCCGCATCCAAGTAGCCCAAGGCGACATCACCGAGTTCGTGGGCGACGCCATTGTGAACGCCGCCAACAACCACCTGGTTCTGGGGGCCGGGGTGGCTGGGGCCATCCGGCGCAAAGGCGGCCCCAGCATCCAGGAGGAGTGCGACCGCCACGGGCCCATCCAGGTCGGCCAGGCCGCCCTGACCGGGGCGGGCCAGCTTGCCGTGCGCTACGTGATCCACGCCGCAGTCCTGGGGGACCAGCCGGCCATCCTGCAAAGCGTGCAGAGCGCCACCAAAGCCGCGCTAGACCTGGCCCTGCAGCACAACCTGCGGCGGGTGGCCTTCCCCCTCCTGGGCACCGGGGTGGGAGGGCTGCCGGTGGGGGCCGTGCTCGAGGTCATGCTGGAAGAGCTACGGAAAGCCCCCGACACCCTGGAGATCACCCTCTACGGCTACAGCCCCGCCGATGCCGAAGCCATCCGGCAGGCCTTGGCCAAAGGCTAGTCCGCGGCCACTGGGGCTTTATTGCGTCGGAAAAGCCGGTAGGTGTTGGCCGCCGCCAGCAAATACAGCATGGCCCCGGCAAAAAAGGGCAGGCCCAGCAGCCAGGAAGGAAGCCCCGCTCGAGCCACCAACGAGAACAAAAGCCCGCCCAGCAGCCCCCCAGCGGCCACGGTGAGGCTCTGTACCCCGGCCAAAGCCCCTTGCAAGGCGCCTTGCTGCTGGGGCGAGACCTCGCGGGTCAGGAAGGATTGCACCAAAGGCTGGCCCAGGTTGCTCAGGGCGGCCAGGGCAATGATGGCGTACATCATCCAGCCCTGGGTGGCCAGGCCATACAGGGTAAAGGAAAAAATCCCCACCATCTGGGCCAACACCAGCGCCCGGCGCTCGCCCAGCCGGGCCACCACCGGCCTGACCAGGCCGGCCTGCACCACCACCCCGCCCAGCCCCACCAGAAAGAGGGAAAAGCCTACCTCCAAAGGCTGCCAACCAAACTTATAGGCGGTGTAAAGCACCCAGACGCTTTGCAAGGCCCCAAAGGCCAGGAAGATGAGCGAGAGGCTAAAGGTCAGGCCGCGCAGCACCGGGGTCTGGCCCAGAACCCGCAGGGCCACGAAGGGGTTGAGGGAGCGGGCCTGGAAGTTGCGGTTTTCCGGCTTGAGCGACTCGGGCAGCACAAAGTAGCCATACAGGAAGTTGAGGAAGGCCAGCCCGGCCGCAAAGTAGAAAGGCAGCCGCAGGTCGATGTTGCCCAGAACCCCCCCCACCACCGGCCCCAGGACAAAACCCATGCCGAAGGTCGCCCCAATCAGGCCGAAGTTGCGCGCCCGCTCCTCGGGCCGGGAGATGTCGGCAATGTAGGCGTTGGCCGTAGAAAGGCTGGCCCCCAGGGCCCCGGCCACCACTCGAGCCAAAAAGAGCACCCAGATGGACTGGGTCAGGGCGGCAATCAGGTAGTCGATGCCGGTACCCAGTAGCGAAACCAGCAGCACCGGACGACGGCCATAGCGGTCGGATAAGAGGCCCAAAAGGGGGCCAAAGGCGAACTGCATCAGGGCATAGACCGCGAAAAAGAGGCCGTTGAGCCGGGCTCCGGCCTCGGTGCTGCCAGCCAGGGTTTCGATCAGCTTGGGCAGCACGGGGATAACCAGCCCCAACCCCATCACGTTGATAAGCACAGAGATCAAAATGAACGTTATGGAGGCCGTTCGGGTGGAAGGCATAACCGGGCCATTATGCCACCCCCAACCCCATGCGATTGGGTACCAGTCCACCGGCGCTTTTGGGTAAGCTGGGCAGGTGTATCTGCAAAGCCTCGAGGACACCCAAGCCCTGGCCCAGCGGCTGGCGCAAAGCCTGCCCGAAGGGGCGCTGGTGCTGCTCACCGGGCCTTTGGGGGCGGGCAAGACCACCCTGGTCCGGTTCATCGCCCAGGCCCTGGGGTTTACCGGCGAGGTGACCAGCCCCACCTACACCCTGATTCACGAGTACCCCACCCCAGCCGGCCTGCTGGTGCACATCGATGCCTACCGCATGGCCGACCAGGCCGAGCTATACCACCTGGGCCTGGAGGACTACCTGCCCGAGGCCCGGCTGGTGCTCATCGAGTGGGGACGGCCCGAGGTCTTCCCCGATAGCCTGGAAATTCGCCTTCTGCCCAGCGAGCAGGGGCGCAAGGTCGAGCTAGTGGCCCACGGTCGATTCTCCCTCGAGGGGCTGGCCCTCTAGATGGTTCCTGGCCTTCCTTTATTCCTCGCACAAGCCTTTATAATCCAAAAAACAATCCACCGAGGAGGACACGGCATGCGAAAAGTTCTTGTTCCGCTACTGGTTTTGTTCGGACTGGCCTGGGCGCAAAGCCCGGTAACCATCACCTACTGGCAGTACGACTTCCGCAGCAAGGTGGAGGCTGTCAACGAACTGATCAAGCGCTTCGAGGCGGCTAACCCCGGCATCCGGGTGCGACACGAAACCTTCCCCTACGATGCCTACCAGCAAAAGGTGGCCACGGCCATCCCGGCGGGCCAGGGGCCGGATGTGGTCAACCTCTTCTACGGCTGGCTACCGACCTGGGTCAAGGCCGGCTACCTGCAGCCTTTGCCAGAAGACCTCGCCAAGGTGCTGGATAACGAGTTCGCCGCCATCGCCCAGGCCTCCAAGGTGGGGGGCAAGCTCTATGGCCTGCCCACCGCGGTGCGCACTCTGGCCCTGTTCTACAACCGCGACCTGCTCAGTGCTGCCGGCTTCCGTAACCCCCCTAAAACCTGGGACGAGTTCATCGCCATCGCGGCCAAGCTGACCGTTCGGGACGGCAACCGCTACACCCAGTTGGGCTACGCCATGGCCCCCGACGGCCAGGACCACCACCTGGTGCGGGAGGTACTGGTGCGGCAGTTTGGCGGGCGGCCCTACTCCGACGACGGGCGGCGGGTGCTCTACGGCGATGCCGCGGGCCTGCGGGCCTTCACCTTCTACACCGACTGGATGCGCAAGCACAACGTGGGCATCCTGGGCAACCAGTTCTTCCCCGGCAACAACGCCTACCGCGACGCCTTCATCGCGGGGCGGGTGGGGATGATCATCGATGGTTCATTTGCCATCGGCACCATCCGCAACGGGGCCCGCTTCAACTGGGGCGTGGCCGAGCTGCCCAACGAGCGCGCTGGGGCCCGCAAGGTCAACTACGGCTCCTTCTGGCTGCACGGCCTGACCCCTCTGGCCACCGGGGCCAAGCGGGAGGCCTCCATTAAGTTCTTGCAATTCCTGACCTCGAGCGAAACCCAACGCTACTGGCTGGAAAAGGTGGGCGAGCTGCCGGCCCGCAAGGATCTGATCAAAGACCCCCAGCTCACCTTAGACCGGGTCTACGGCCCCTTTGTCCTCTCGCTGGCCTACGCCAAGGCCACCCCCTTCGTGGACGAGCTGGGCCAACGCAAGGTCATGACCGATGCCATCAACCGGGTGCTTTTGGAAAACAAAGACCCGGCGGAGTCATGGCGGATGGCCGCCACCGAGGAGCAGCGGCTTTTGGACGCCTTCTGGAAAGACTGGCGCTAGGCCCTCATGCGCCCAGCCAGCCCCATCCGGCCCCGAAGGGTCTCGCTGGCCACCCGCGAGGCCCTGTGGGCTTTGGCCTTTTTAGCCATCCCTCTGGCCTTTTTCCTCTTCATACGCATCTGGCCCGCTTTCCAGGCTTTGTGGCTCTCGCTGTTTAACTGGCACGCCGACCCCGGCCAGCGGGTGTTCGTGGGCCCCCTGCACTACCAGGAGATGCTGCAAGACCCCCGGCTGGGTCAGGCCCTGCGCAATACCGTGCTCTACACCCTGCTGGGGGTACCGGCCCAGCTGGTGCTGGGGCTTCTGGTGGCCCTGCTGCTGAACGCAATCACCCGATGGCGCGATGTTTTTAGGGCCATCTACTTCGCCCCCTACGTTACCCCGGCAGCCGCGGTGGCCTGGGTGTTTAGCTGGATGCTCTCACCCAACTTTGGCATCGTCAACGAGATACTGGGCTGGCTGGGTCTGCCAGCCCAACCCTTCCTGACCAGCCCCACCCAGGCCCTAGCCACCGTAACCCTGGTGGTGGTCTGGCAAAACCTGGGCTTCCAGGTGGTGCTCTTCCTGGCTGGCCTGCAAAACATCCCCCGCGACTACTACGAGGCCGCCCGCATCGACGGGGCCAGCTCCTGGCAGCTTTTCCGCCACATCACCCTGCCGCTTTTGAACCCGGTGATGGTCTTCTCGGCGGTGATCGGCACCATCGGCTTTTTGCAGCTGTTCACCCAGGTGGTCAACCTCAACTTCAACGACCAGGGCGGGCCTTTGGGCTCGACCATGACCCTGGCCCTCTACATCTACCAACAGGCCTTCCTGCGCCTCAACCTGGGCTACGCGGCAGCCATCACGGTGCTGCTCTTCGTGCTGATTCTGGTCATCACGCTCTTGCAGTTGCGGCTTCTGTCGCGGCGGGTGGAGTACTGATGAGGCATCTGGCTACCTTTTTCATCTACACTCTGCTGGTGCTGGGCAGCGTGGTGATGTTTTTTCCCTTCGTCTGGATGCTCCTCACCTCGCTCAAGCCCTTCCCCGAGATTTTCGACCTGAGGTTCTGGCCCCAGGCCCCCACCCTAGAGAACTACCGCGAGGTGCTGTTCAAAACCCAGTTTCCCCGCTGGTTCTTCAACAGCCTGGTCGTAGCCCTGCTCACCACCCTTTCGGTGCTCTTCTTCGACGCCCTGGTGGGCTATACCCTGGCCAAGCTGCGCTTTCCTGGCCGGAGCTTTGTCTTCGTCTTGATCCTCTCCACCCTGATGGTGCCCACCGAGATGCTGGTCATCCCCTGGTATGTGATGAGCACCACCTACGGCTGGACCGATACCTACTGGGGCCTCTTGTTTCCCGGCCTGATCAGCGCCTTCGGGGTCTTTTTGATGCGGCAGTTTTTCCAGACCCTGCCCACCGACCTGCTGGACGCCGGGCGGATCGACGGCTTGAGCGAGTTCGGGGTCTTCTGGCGGGTGGCCCTCCCGCTGGTGCGCCCAGCGCTGGCTGCGCTGGGCATCTTCACCTTTTTGGGCAACTGGAACGCCTTTCTGTGGCCTTTGGTGGTGGTGCAAAGCCCCCAGATGCGCACCATTCCGGTGGGGGTAGCGCTCTTCTCCGGCGAGGCCGGCACCGCCTGGAACCTCATTATGGCCGCCAGCAGCCTGGCGGTGCTGCCGGTGCTGCTGGTGTTTTTGTTCTTCCAGCGCCAGATTATCGAGGGGGTGGTGCTGACCGGGGTGAAGGGCTAGGAAGTAGAGCGCACCACCCAAGCCACCCCCAGTGCCGCTAGGGCTAGGCCTAGCAAAGACCACAGCCCCAGCCGCTCGCCAAACAACAGGTAGGCTTCTAGGGCCGTGGCGGGCGGCACCAGGTAGAACAGGCTGGCCACCCGGCTGGCCGAGTTGTGGCGGATCAGGTACATAAGCAGCAGGATGGCCCCTATGGAGAGCACCAAGCTGAGCCAGGCCAGGGCAAAGATAAACTGGGGTGTCCATTGAATCAGCATCCGCTCGCCAAAGAGCCGAGCCAGAAGCCACAAGGCCCCCGCAGCAGCTACATACTGCACCACCGTGCCCCCCACCAGCGGCATCTCTGCAGCAAAGCGCTTCTGGTAGAGGGTGCCCAGGGTAGCGCAGAGCAGGGCTAGGCCAATGGCTACAAAGGCTGAGGCCTCGAGGGTGCCTCCCCCGGCCAGCCCCTGGCGCTTAGGGTCGAGCACCACCAAGGCCACCCCTCCAAAGCCCAACAAAAGCCCGGCCCACTGCCCGCCACTCACCCGTTCGCGCAGCAGATACTGCGCCAGAATCGCGGTCAGAATGGGCTGCAAACCCACAATCAGGGCTGAAAGACCCGCGGGCATCCCCCTCGAGATGGCAAAGAACACCCCGCCCAGGTAGCCTGCGTGTAGCAAGAGGCCCGACACCCCCAGGTGCAAGTTCAAAGCCCAGCCTCGAGGCCAGGGCGAGCGCAGCCACCAAGCCAGGAGCAAGAGCAACCCTACCACCAGCACCATCCGAACCCACAAAAAAGAGAAGGGTTCAGCATAGGGCAGCCCCAGCTTGGCCCCTATGAAGCCGGTGCTCCACAACAGCACAAAGAGGAGCGGCGCCAGGGCAGCCAGACGCACCTCAAACCCCCATCCACTGCAAAAGCCACAAGGTGCACATCCCCACCCCCAGGGTGAGCAGGATGTGCTTGAAGCGCCAAGCCACCCAGAGCGCGACCAAGCCGGCCAGGAGGCGTTCATTTTCCAGCGATAAGGCCCAGGTGCCCTGGGGGGCTAGCAGGGCGGGAAAAACCAAGCCAGCCAGGGTAGCAGCTGGCACATAGCGCAGGGCCTGGTGTAGGTGGGGTGGCAGGTTGAAGCGCTCCAGCGTGGCCAGCGGCACGTATCGCAGGGCAAAGGCAATCAGGGTCATGCCCAGCAGGGTCACCCAGAGTTCGAGATCGCTCATGGTTTTTCCCCCCGCTCCGCGGCCCTTTGTTCCAGCCACACCCCCGCCCAGATGCCGGCCATGGCCCCAATAAACAGCCCAGAACGGTAAGGCAGGCCCATCAGGACGGTAGACACCAGCCCTCCCACCAGCGCAGCCAGCAGGCTGGGCCTATCCTGCAGGGCAGGAACCAGCAGCACCAAAAAGCACAGCGGCACGGCAAAGTCCAGCGCCCAGGCCTCGGGCAGGCGGGCCCCCAACCAGGCCCCCAGATAGGTGCAGACCACCCAACCCAGCCACAACACCCCACCAATCCCCAGGTAAAACCAGGGGGTCAGGCGCGGGCCCAGCACGCCATACTGGTTCAGGGCCAAGGCAAAGTTCTGGTCGACCATCAGGAAAGCAGCCAGGAGCTTCATGCGCGTGGAGAGGGCTTCCAGGGGCTTGGCCAGGGCGCTGCTATACATCAGATAGCGCAGGTTGACCACCAACGTGGCCAGCCATACGAAGAAGACCGAGGCCCCAGCCCCAATGAGTTGCAAGGCCACCAGCTGGGCCGCCCCAGCAAAAACCAGGGCCGACATTAGGGTAACCTCGAGGGCACCCAGCCCGGCCTTAATCCCTGCGATTCCGGTAATCAGGCCGAAGGGTACAATGCCCGCTGCCACCGGCAGCGAAGCCAGAACCCCCCGCCAGAAGGCGGCCCCAGGGGTAGCGGGCAGGCTGCCTAGCGCCATGCCCCAAACCGCTCCTCGACAGGTTGTTCTCGAAGGAATTTCTTTTCGGGTTTGCCTCTTAACAGGCTTTGGTCGCGTACCCCTTTGCTCTTGTGCCTCATCTGGGCGATTGTATCACCGCAAGCGGGCACAGCTTGAGGATTTCCTTTGCCCGGCTTAGCATCAGGACCATGGCTTGGGACGATCCCCCATTGGGGCAGCCTGCGGCAGCGTACCCCTGGGCAGATTCCCTATCGGGACGGGCCGAGCCCGCACGCCCCTGGGCCCAGCTTCCCCCCGGCCCTACCGGCCAGGTGGCCAAAGCCCTGGGGGCCTACTACACCGATGCGGTGGTGGCCCGCTTTTTGGTGCGCTGGGCTCTGCGAAAGCCCCACGACACCCTGGCCGACCCCGCCTTTGGGGGAGGGGTTTTTCTGGCCGCCGCCAGCGAGCGGCTACAACAGCTAGGGGGCAGCCCCGAAGCGCAGGTTTTCGGGGTAGAACTCGACCCCGCCACCTACCAGCAAAGCGCCCGGGTACTGGCCACGCATTTCGCTATCCGAAAAGAGCACCTTTTCCAGGGCGATTTTTTCCACTTTCAGCCGCCCGTACGGCTCTCCTGTGTGGTCGGCAACCCCCCCTTTATCCGCTACCAGCGCTTGGCCAAAGCAGTACGGGAGCGGGCTTTGGCCCTGGCCCAGCAGCAGGGGGTGCGGCTCGATAGGCGGGCCAGCGTCTGGGCGGCTTTTGTGGTGCAGGCCGCGGCCTGGCTCGAGCCCGGCGGGCGGCTGGGTCTGGTGGTACCGCTCGAACTGGCCCACGCGGCCTATGCCCGGCCCGTGTTAGCGTACCTGGCCCGCGCCTTTCGCGAGGTCACCCTCATCGCTTGCCGTGAGCGGCTCTTTCCCGACCTATCGCAAGAGGTGCTGCTGTTGCTGGCCGAAGGGCAGCGGGCCTCCGGGTGCACGGGCGCAGCCCGTCCCGATAGGGGATCGTCTCCAGGGGAAGAGGGCGCCCTGTTCTGGCTACAGGAGCTAGCGCACGCGGGCGAGCTGGAAACCTTCTGGCCCGCTCCCGGGTGCACGGGCGCAGCCCGTCCCGATAGGGGATCGTCCCCGTCCCCCAAGGCCCAGGCCCTGGACCCCAAAGCCCTGGTCTCGGGCCAGGCCCGCCTGGCAGCGTACTGGCTCTCCCCTAGCCTCAAGGGCCTCTACCAAAGTCTGGCGGCGGCCTCCTGGCGGCTAGGCCAGGTGGCCCGGGTAGACATCGGCTACGTTACCGGGCACAACGCCTTTTTCCACCTAAGCCCCGCCCAGGCCCAGCGCTGGGCGATACCCCAAGCCTTCCTTAGGCCCGCGGTGTGGCGGGCCGGGGCGCTGCGGGGCCTATGGCTCACCCAGACCGACTGGCAAGAGGCCAGCACAGCCGGCCTGGCTGGGTATCTCTTGTGCATTCCCAAGGAGGCCAACCCGCCATCCGCCCTGGCCCGCTACCTGCGCGAAGGTGAGGCCCAGGGGGTGCCCCTGGCCTACAAGTGCCGCAAGCGTCGGCCCTGGTACGCCCTGAGCCCTAAGGCCCCCGAGGCCTTTCTGACCTACATGAACCACCAAGCCCCCCGGCTGGTGGCCAACCCCCTGGGCGCCGTGGCCCCCAACAGCCTACATGGGGTGTATCTACAGGCCACGGCGGGGCTAAGCCCTAAGGCCCTGGCCGCGCTTTTCCAGACCTCGCTGACCCAGCTCAGCGCCGAGATCGAAGGGCACGCTTTGGGCGGGGGCATGCTCAAACTCGAGCCTAGCGAGGCCGAACGGTTGGTGCTGCCCAGGGTAAGCATGAACCCGGCCGGCCTCGAGGCCTTGGCCGAGGCCCTCGACCCATTGCTGCGGCAAGGCCGGGTTCAGGAGGCCCAAAGCCTGGCCGATAGGCATTTGTTGCAAGAACACCTGGGCCTCTCGGCCAAAGAGGTTAGCGCCCTCGCCGAAGCCGCCCAGTACCTGCGGGCCCGCCGCCAGAAAAGCTAAGGGGTCTCCAGCCTAAAGCCCAGGGCCGTGCGCGGCTTGAAGCCAGGAAGGGCCGGGTCCAGGAACCTTCCCGCCTCGGGGCTGCCCTGCAAAAAGTGGGCGAAAAATGCGGTGGCAAAATGCCGCACCAGGTCGTGAGCCCGTTCCATATCCCATACCGGCTCCCAGCAGCGCCAGTAGTCCTCTTCCCGGGCGCGCACCTGGGGCGGGCATTCCACAAAGGGGTTGTGCCGGGCGGCCTGCAACGTCAGGAGGTACTTGTGGCTCGAGGCCGCCTGGCGGAAGTAGGCCAAGGCATCCCGCCGATAGGTGGCCACGTCGTCGGCCTCGCCTGCGGCCACAAACAAGGGCACCTTCAAGTTGGCTAGGGCGCGGGCCCCAACCCAGGGCTGGCCATAGGGGGCCATAGCAAAGACCGCCTGGATGCGCGGGTCGGGCTTAACTGCGCCCAGACCCCGCACGGCCTCGAGCTGGCCAAAAAAGGGCAGGGCAAAGCAGGGACCCTCGTTGCTGTTGGCCTGGCAGTATTCCGCCAAAGCCGCGCCATCTAGCCCCGCGCCTGCCGCGTTGATTACGCTATAACCCCCGTAGCTATAGCCCAGCAACCCCACCTTTTGGCCATCGGCGCTGGGCACCTGCTGGGGCAGCGCACCCATGGCGAACAGGATGTCTTGGGGCCTATCTACAATGCTGCTAATGTAGTTCAGCTGGGTTAGGGTCTGATAGGTGGAGCCAGGGTGGTCGAGCGAGGCCACCACGAACCCCCAACTGGCCAGGTGTTCATTCAGGTAGGCAAACTGAAAGCGGGTGCCCGGCTGGCCGTGCGAGGCCACAATCAGGGGAAAGCGGCCTGCGGCTGGTGGGGCCTCGCGCCGGGCTTGGCCAGGAATCTGCACTGGGGTCTGGCCTATCTGGGCGTTGTAGGTTATGGGAGCATCGCCGCCTTGGGCCTGTGCGGGGTACCAGACCTCGACGGTAAGGGTGCGGTCGGGGCGGCTCGCCAGCTTGAGCGAGAGGGTTCGAACCCCCACCGCAAAGCTGCCGCGCAAAGCCAGGGGGGGTGCGTCGGGGCGCTTCATGGAGGCTTCCTGGGCCAGGACTATACCGCAAAGAGAAAGAAAAAGCACTGCAAAAGGGATTTTCACCCCCCGAGTCTACCGCCTCAGGGCAGGCCCAAAGCCATAATCTGGGCCACTACCCACTGCATGGCGTCGCTGTCGCGGGCGGTAACCCCGCTGTGGTCTTCGCCAGACCGAAAGCGAAGCAGGCCCACCCGCGAACCATCGGGGCGGTAGTCGGGGTCGTCGTCGTGGATGAAGTTGAGCGGGGGCAGGTGGAGGGGGGGGCGGCTCACCACCTCGAGGCCAAGGCGCACATTGGGCGGAACCACATCGTTGAGGTCTTGCCGGTTCGACAGGCCCGGCACCCAGAGGGCCTTGCAGGGCTGGCCGGCTTCGTCATCGTTGAGGGGGAAGGGGCGGCGCAGCCCCCTGGGGTCGTAGTACTCCCGGACGATGCGGTTGTTGCGCAGGTTGTCGGCATCCCAAAAGCTACAGATGGCGTCGAGGTAGATGGCGTAGTCGAAGCGCACCTCGGGGTGGTTCCAGGCCAGCAGGCTAGCCCAGACCGTGCCGTGGGAGTGGGCCAGCAGCACCACCCGGGTAGGGTTGCGCAGGCCCCGCATCCAGTAGGCATACACCCGCCGCAGGTAGCCTTGCGCCTCGAGGTAGCCTGGCTCCTGCTGGCGCGAGATACCGCTGGTGTGGGCGTAGAGAAAAGCCGAGGCATCGAAGTACTCCACGCTATACCCCAGCCTGCGGAAGGCCTCGAGCACTGCCTGGGCCGTCTGGCGGGGCCTGTGGCTGCGGGGGAACACCAGGTCGTCAAGGTAGCCATAGTTGTCGAAAGGGGGGTTGCAGCCGTCCCCCACCACCGGCAGCGAGGCACAGCGCCCGGCAAACCCAATCACCACCACATCGGGGCTGCCCGCGGGCCGCAAGCCGGGCTGGGGCGGGGCCGGTACGCAGGCTGCCAGTAGCGCCAACCAGACCAGGCCAAACAGAAGCCCCCAACTCCCAAAGCCCTTTCGGTTGGCGAAGTGTGGCTGGGTTTTGGCTCTGGGGGTCATGGCGGGCCCTGCTCTACGACCGGCATTATGGCACGAACAAAGCCCACCTGCGCACGGTGGGCTAAGAAGGTTGCAATCCCCTTGCGGGGCTATGGTTTTGCGACGAAACTGCCGATCTCCCTGCTGAGGCTTCCCGAGTGGTGCGTTGCAATCCCCTTGCGGGGCTATGGTTTTGCGACCAGGCCTACGGGCTATTCTGGCCGCTGCCTGCGGAGGTGTTGCAATCCCCTTGCGGGGCTATGGTTTTGCGACAAAAAGATGGTTGTAGAGATAGTCCTCTCCTCTGGGGGTTGCAATCCCCTTGCGGGGCTATGGTTTTGCGACGTGACGCTGAACAGCGACAACGTAGCGGTGTTGCGGTTGCAATCCCCTTGCGGGGCTATGGTTTTGCGACAGCATACTCCGTTAATCGCTGTCCTGGACAGCGCTTCCAAAGGGGGGTTTTATGAGAACTGCCGGTTATCCACAGGTTGCCTGTGGATAACTGCCCAAAAAAGGGTGTTTTTTGCGATGAGTGCTTACAAATCCCCACCTTTGGATTTTTTCGTCCAGGGGTTGGCGATATTCATCGCAAGAACTCTTTGTCAAGTTACGCTGTCGGAACCACCGACGAGGGCAGTATACCATTTTGCGCAAAACAGAATGTGCGGTTTGCACAAACCGGCGTTACGCCGTCTGGAACGGGGTTGGTTGGGCCTTCTTGAAAAATCGCGTGGCTTTGCCATCGCATTTTTGACCCCTGGGAGGGGGGTAATGGGAAAAGTAACGGGGGCCTGCCCGCTGACCTCTAATCACCTCCCCCTCCCCCACTCCGCCAGGGCCCTCAAGGCCACCTTCTGAATCGCAGGAGAACCCAGAACC
>FWWL01001911.1_pt1 | contig 46611 bp, 39 predicted proteins | sample 2228331 | NCBI WGS metagenome assembly FWWL01 (sample SAMEA103939775, study PRJEB20133) | metagenome | reverse complement strand
TTACGAATCTCCGTGTTCTCCGTATCTCAGTGGTTTCCTCACCGACTAAAGTCGGCGTTATGCTTTTCCGCATACCAGCGAGCGAACACGGCATGAGAGAGCAGCCGCCCGGCGGAGCGTTCGCGGGATACCAGTTCGCCGCGTTCCGTCCGCCCGGCGAATCCCTGCATCATCTCATTCAATACCTGATCCAGATGAATGGCCGACGCGCGCACCGCATAGACCGTGACGATCACGAACAGGGGGCGATCCGACAGGATCGAGCGACAGGCTTCGAGCAGATCAGGGAGTGATTTATACACTTCCCACACCTCCCCCTTGGGGCCGCGTCCAAACTTGGGTGGATCCAGGATCAGTCCATCGTAACGATTTCCCCGTCGCCCTTCGCGAGTGACAAACTTGCGTGCATCGTCCACGATCCAGCGAATGGGTCGTCCTTCCAATCCAGAGAGGCGTTGATTTTCCCGTGCCCAGGCTACTGCCTTCTTTGAAGCATCCACATGGGTAACGCGGGCACCGGCTGCCGCGGCGGCCAAAGAAGCCAGGCCGGTGTAACCGAACAGATTGAGCACCTGGATCGGACGTTGTGCCGCCTGAATCAGGTTCACCATCCAGTCCCAATGAGCCGCCACTTCAGGAAATACCCCCAGATGTCGCCCTGGCGTGGTCATCGCCCAGAAGCGCAGCGAAAAACGGTTGCCTTTCATCGTCAGGGGATAAGTCATTTCCCAGCGTTCCGCCACCACTTTCTTGAAAACCCAATGCCCTCCGCTCTCCTCGGCGGTCGGATGAAAGACGGCATGTGCCTCCTCCCAGGTCCCAGGCGGCAGAGCGCGTGACCACATGGCCTGTGCCTCGGGGCGGACAAAGCGATAGGGGCCGAAGCGTTCCAGTTTCTGACCGTTGCCGCTATCGAGCAATTCGTAGTCTTTCCACGCAGGGGCTTCAAGCAAGAGGAAAGTGTCTTTCATAGCAGTCATTTGAGTCGTGAAGATCGGCGTGTAGACGCCGGCAATGATCTCATCAGGCGAAAAAAGGCTGCCCATGTCGCAGGTTTCCAGATTGTGACTCTGGCCAAACGATCTGCCCTGTGGATTGATCAACCTGACCTGATGCCAATCTATGGCCCTCAATCATACCACTTCATCGGCTTTGACCAATCCCATATTTTGCCGCCCAATTCTACCTGCGTGGCTGATGATAGAGGCCTTCCTCCCTCGCCCCCTGGGATCGCGGAGGTCTCGTCGGCACCGGCGGACATCAAATCGGCGGACACAAAATCCGCCGCTACCTGGGATCGCGGAGGTCCCGCCCGCTGCTTGAAAAACTCTGGCTTAGGAAAAATGGGGGAGACAAACGGGTGGGAAAATTGCCGATCAAACCTTGCATTTTAGTGACACTTAAGATACAATGTGGGAAAAAGTGGTAAAAAGTGGTAGAAATGTGGTAAACCCCGAGCGCCGGAAGGTCCGGCGTTCGCCGCATCAATAGGATAAATAGCACAAATGTTCTTGGGTCAGTTCCGCTACTCGATCGATGATAAAGGTCGCCTGCTGGTGCCGGCGCGCTTTCGGGAAGTGCTGCAGGGTGGTGCCTATCTGACGCAGGGATTCGATAAATGTTTGATGGTCCTGACCGAAGCCTATTTTCAAGAGGTCATGAATCGGCTCAATGCCATGAACCTGATCGACCCCACCGCCCGCCTGTTGCGCCGCCTGTTGCTGGCCAATGCCTATCAGGTAGAACTCGATCGAATAGGGCGCATCCTCTTGCCGGCCAACCTGCGCCAGTTTGCCGCCCTGGAGCAGGCGGCCGTGATCGTCGGGCAAGGGGATTACTTTGAAATCTGGTCTCCTGACGAATGGCAGAAACAGGAGGACCTGATTACCGATGTCGAGAGCAACCTGCAGCGCTTTGCGGCGCTTGACCTTTCAGCCAAACGCGATTCATAACGGGAATTTCCCGAATCCATGAGTCATCAACCTGTACTTTACCAGGAGATTTTACACCTCTTGCAGCCTTATAGCCCCGGTCGTTATGTGGATGGAACGGTTGGCGCCGGTGGTCATGCCCGCGGGATCCTGGAGGCCTGTGCTCCTGAGGGAGAACTTCTGGGGTTGGATCGGGATCCCCAGGCCCTGGCCATTGCCCGGCAGAGGCTGGCTCCGTTTGGTCGGCGCGTGCACCTGGTCCAGGCCTCCTACGTCACCCTGCTTGATCAACTGGCTCGTCTGGGCTGGGAAGGAGTAGATGGCATCCTGCTCGATCTGGGGGCCTCGTCCATGCAATTTGACACGCCGGAGCGAGGTTTTTCCTTTCAGCACGATGGACCGCTGGACATGCGCTTCGATCCCTCCAGCCCGGTTACGGCGGCTGATCTGGTCAATCATCTGGAGGAACAGGAACTGGCGGACCTGATCTACCGCTTTGGCGAAGAACCGCACGCCCGAAGGATTGCCCGTGCCATCGTTGGCGCCCGTCCGATTCAAACTACCCGCCGCCTGGCTGCCGTTATCGAAGCCGTCTCTCCCCGCCGCGGCCCCATCCACCCGGCCACGCGCACCTTCCAGGCTCTGCGGATTGCCGTGAACGATGAACTGACTGCCCTGAGCCAGGTTCTTCCCCAGGCCATTGCCGCCCTTCGCCCTGGGGGACGTCTGGCAGTGATTTCCTTCCACTCCCTGGAAGATCGAATCGTCAAACAATTCTTTCGCCAGCAGAGCCGCGATCAGATCAACCCTCCGCACATGCCGATCTATGCCCAGGAGCGCAAGGCCATCCTCAAAGAAGTCGTCCGCAAACCGATTACGCCCTCTGCAGAAGAGATCGCCCGCAATCCGCGCGCCCGCAGCGCCAGATTGAGAGTAGCCGAAAAACGATGAACGCTGTTTCTTCCCTGACCCATGCCTATCGTCAAGCCCCATGGCGAATTCATCGCCGTTGGGCCGGTGCCTTTTTGCTGGGTGTGGTGTCATTGGCGCTCATTGCCGCCCTTTATCTGGATGTGACCGCCCGAACAGCGATTTTAGGACGTGAGATCCAGGCTCTGACCGACGATATTGAACGCCTGCGTCAGGAAAATGCTACCCTGCAAACCCGCCTGGCAAAATTACTCTCTGCTCGCGTCATGGAACAACGTGCTCGTGATCTGGGCTACCGGCCAGTGAAATCGGCCGAGATTCACTATTTGATCGTCCCTGGCTATGTACCACCAATACCGACTATCCAGGCTGGGCCGGATCTGTCCGTGCAGATGGCGAAAACCCTGCCACCGGAATATCGCCAATCCTTGCTAGAGTGGTTAATGGAGCGCTTTGACACCTTGTTCACTGCGGGCTTTGTAACAGGAGCGACACCGTGAACCGGCCGTTCTCTATGCGCAAGGAATATGCCTGGCGTTCCATACTTGTAGCCGCGTGGCTGCTGCTGTTTGCGCTGGCCATTGTGGGGCAGATCATTCGCATTCAGCGTAGCCCCGAAGCCGACATTTTCCGTCAACAGGCTGGCAAGTATGCCATGGTCAAACGAATCGTCTATCCCGAACGCGGCAAAATTTATGATCGCACATTCAACCTTCTGGCAGGCAATGAAATGGTCTATACCATTGGGGCGAACATGCCAGAAGTGACCGATAAAGAAGCGCTGGCGCGCGAAGTGGCGGCGTACCTGGGCTTGCGCTATGAAGATGTCTATGAGCGGTTGCGCAACCCTTATGGCCTGATTTTTGTTCCACTGGCCAATTTTGTGCCCGCTGAGATTGCCCAAAGGCTTCGCGAACGTTACGAACAGTCCTGGCGCGAAACAGAGCCGGGTCGTCGCTCTCCCCTCGCCGGCCTGGAATTTCAGCCCGCCTTGCAGCGTAGTTATCCGGAGAATGACCTGGCCTCTAACGTGCTGGGCTTTTTGAACCGTGAGGGGATGGGCATCTTCGGTGTGGAAGAAAAGTATCATAGCCTGCTGGCCGGCATGCCGGTGGAGATCTGGGTACCTGAAGACCCGAACCGGGCCATGGATATTCCCCATGTGCCCGATGGCGCCTCGTTGGTCTTGACCATTGATCGAGACCTGCAATTGGCAGCCGAAGAGATACTGGATCGGGCGTTAGAGGAATACGGCGCTCGAAATGGCGTCATCATTGTGATGGACCCGCGCAACGGAGAGGTGCTGGCTATGGCCACCACCCCACGCCTGAATCTCAACCGCTTCTGGGAGTATGACCAATACTACCAGCAGGCATACCAGTTCAATCCAGCGATTTCGATGCAATACGAGCCTGGCTCGGTATTCAAGATCCTTGTCATGGCGGCGGCTCTGGATTCGGGCCTGGTCACGCCGCAAACCACCTTTTATGATACCGGCATGATCGTGGTCGGTCAGGCAGTCATCCAGAACTGGAATCGTCGTCCCTGGGGGCAGCAGACCATGCAGGGTTGCCTGCAATACTCGTTGAACGTCTGCCTGGCCTGGCTGGCCACCTCGATGGGCGAGCAAACCTTCTATGGTTATCTGCAGCGTTTTGGGATTGGCCGCCCGACGGGCATTGATCTGGCCGGCGAGGCAGCCGGGCGTCTGAAATTGCCCGGCGACCAGGACTGGTATCCTGTAGACCTGGGCACCAATTCCTTCGGGCAAGGTGTGGCCGTCACACCGATTCAGATGATGATGGCCGCCTCGGCTATCGCCAATCAGGGACGGATGGTTCGCCCCCACATATTGCGTTCCATCATCAGCGAGGGACAACCGGTGGATATTACCGTAGAGCCGGCCGGCACACCGATCCGCCCCGAGACGGCACGAATGCTCAACGAAATGCTGGTGGCTTCGCTGGAAAACGAAGCCTCCCTGGCACTGGTCCCCGGTTATCGGGTGGCCGGCAAGACCGGCACCGCCCAGATTCCAATGAATGGCCATTACAGCCCTACCGACACCAACGTCTCGTTCGTCGGGTGGGGGCCGGCGGATGATCCTCAATTCATGATCTATGTGTGGCTGGAGCGTCCCACGGTATCCATTTGGGCCGGTGAAACGGCCGCGCCGGTGTTTTCCGAGATGGCTCAGAAGACTGTGGTGTTGCTCGATATTCCACCGGATGCAGTCCGTCTACAGGTGTTGAAGCGTTGATGATATGTTGACTCTGGCTGATGTACTTGAAGCTCTGATCACAGTTCGCCTGCCAGCACCCCAGGTGATCACCGAAGCGACGATTGACTCGCGTCAGGTGATCCCCGGATCGTTGTTTGTGGCGTTGCCTGGTGAGCGAGCCGATGGGCATGATTTTGTGGGAGCGGCCTTTCAGAAGGGAGCGCTATATGCCCTGATCCAGCGGGAGGTAGACCCTCGCTTCCGCGTTCTGGATTTGCGTCGCAGCCTATCTCCTGATTCGCTTGAGACCCTTTCACTGCCGCCACCACTCTGCCTGCGCGTGGAAAACACCCTTTCGGCCCTGCAGCAGATCGCCCGCTTCTGGCGCCGTAAACTGGATGTTCGGGTGATCGGGATCACCGGCAGTGTGGGCAAATCGTCCACCAAGGAATTGGTGGCTGAAGTGCTTTCCATGCGCTATCGGACGCTGAAAAATCCAGGCAATCTCAACAATGAGATTGGGCTGCCTCTTTCGATTCTCCGCCTGGGACGGGGTTACCAGCGTGCCGTGCTGGAAATGGGTTTCTACGTGCCGGGTGAGATCGCCTTCCTGTGCGATATTGCTCTGCCCAGCGTGGGGATTATCACCAACATTGGCATGGTCCACGCCGAACGGGCTGGATCGCAGGAAGCGATCTTTTTGGGGAAATCCGAACTGGTTCAGGCGCTGCCCCCTGCGCCGGAAGGGGTGGCGATCTTGAACTATGATGATCCCTGGGTGCGCAAAATGGAAGGGAAAACCCGCGCCCGCATCTTCTACTATGGCCTGTCGCCTGAGGCCGATCTATGGGCCGATCAGGTAGAAGGGTTGGGGCTGGATGGGATTCGCTTCCGCCTGCATTATCGTTCGGAAGTGTTACACGTCCATGTTCCACTGATCGGGCGGCACTCGGTGCACACCGTGTTGCGAGCCGCCGCAGCCGGCCTGGTGGAAGGTCTGAACTGGGATGAGATTCTGGAAGGTTTGCGGCAGGGACATACCCAACTTCGATTGGTGGCCGTGCGCAGTCAGACAGGAGCGCTGTTGCTGGATGATACGTATAACGCCTCCCCTGAGTCCACTCTGGCGGCGTTGAATTTGCTGGAGGAACTGGAAGGGCGCAAGATCGCTGTGCTGGGCGATATGCTCGAACTGGGTCCCTATGAGCGCCAGGGGCATGAAATGGTTGGGACGCGCGCCGGTCATGTGGCCGACATCTTGCTCACGCTTGGGCCGCGGGCGCATATGATTGCCACCGCTGCCCGACGGGCAGGCATGCCGCGCAAGAACATCCTGGAGTTTGATCAGGTGGAACCCATCATCGCCTGGCTTCAGGAAAATCTCTCCGGCGATGATGTGGTGCTGATTAAGGGGTCACACAGTTTGCGCATGGATCGCATTGTAGCCGCCCTGGAGGTGCGCTCGTGAATCAGATGACCATCTCGCTCAGCCTGGCGGCGCTGGCGTTCATGATGACCGTGATCTGGGGCCCGCCCCTGTTGCGTATTCTGCGCCATTTCAAGATCGGCAAGATCATCCGTATTGAGGAGCCCGATCATCATGCCGTCAAGATGGGCACACCGACCCTGGGCGGGGTGATGTTTATTGCGCCGGTGTTGCTGTTGACCCTGTTGCTCAACGCAGCACAGATCACCGGCGTACCGGGCATCGGGCGCTCGATCCTGCTGCCGCTGATGGTGATGGTCGCCTTCGCCGGCATGGGGGCACTTGACGACTGGGAAGGGATTCGCGGCCCACGACGCGGGGAAGGAATGCGCGCCCGCACCAAGTTCCTGATCCAGGTGGCCCTGGCCCTGATGACGGCCTGGGCGCTGAAGCGTCTTTTGCAGGTGCCAGAGTTATATCTGCCAGGGTATCCGGGGCAGATCTTGCTGGGTGGATTGTATGTGCCGATAGCCGCTTTTATTATCGTTTCGATGGCCAACGCAGTGAACTTCACCGATGGGCTGGATGGTCTGGCTGGCTTGATTGCCGCCACGGCGTTTGTGGCCTATGGTGGCATTGCGCTGATGCAGGGGCAAATCTATGTGGCTCGCTTCTGTTTTATTATGGTCGGCGCCCTGTTTGGGTTTTTGTGGTTTAACGTGCATCCGGCCATGCTGATCATGGGCGACACGGGTTCGCAGGCTCTGGGGGCAACCCTGGCGGTGGTGGCGCTGATGACCGGTCACTGGGCGATGTTGCCGATCATCGCCATCATCCCATTCAGCGAGATGGTGAGCGTGGTGATCCAGATTCTGTATTTTCGGGCTACCAGAGGGCGCCGCTTTTTCAAGATGGCGCCTCTGCATCTGCACTTTGAATTGCTTGGCTGGAGTGAGACGCAGGTGGTGCAGCGTTTCTGGTTGATCGGGTTGCTGGGTGCTATGGTCGGCGTTGGCCTGGCAATCGTGTGAAGAAGAGGGATGGCGGATGAGTGATTGGACGGGAAAGCAGGTTCTGATCCTGGGTGCGGCGCGACAGGGGCAAGCGCTGGCGCGCTATCTGGCCCGTCACGGGGCGCGCGTGATCCTGAACGACCTGCGCCCGCTGGAGGAGATGCGCGCTGCCCAGACCGCCTTGGCCAATGTCGAGGTGGAATGGGTGTTGGGCGGGCATCCCCTGGAGTTGCTGGATCGGGCTGATGTGGTCTGCGTTTCTGGGGGCGTTCCACTCACCCTGCCCATCGTTCAGGAAGCCTTACGCCGGGGTATTCCGCTCTCGAATGATACCCAGGTGTTCCTGGAGGTCGTCCCGTGCCGGACGATTGGCATCACAGGCTCGGCTGGCAAGACGACGACCACCAGCCTGGTCGGGGAGATGGCCCGCCGCGCTCTGGAGGATCGCGCTCAGGTCGTTTCAACCACGGCCGATCCGCTCTCCCGTCCGCCGCAGGTGTTTGTGGGAGGGAACATCGGCGATCCCTTGATCAACTATGTGGATGAGATGCGACCAGGCGATCTGGCGGTGCTGGAGATTTCCAGTTTCCAACTGGAACCGATGACACGTTCTACAGATATTGCCGCGGTTCTCAATATCACTCCTAACCATCTGGACCGGCATGGCACGATGGAGGCCTATGTAGCCGCCAAGGCGCGCTTGCTGGAGTTTCAGCCGGAAAACAGTGTGGCGGTGCTTGGTCGAGACGATCAGGGAAGTTGGGGATTGCGCCCACGGGTGCGTGGCCAGCTGCTGGCATTCAGCCTCTCGCCTCTGGAGGAAGACCTGGATGGCACTTATCTTGACCAGGGGTTGCTGGCTTTGCGCCAGGGATTTGCCTATACCCCGCTGTTGCCACGCCACAAGGTGCCGCTGCGCGGGGATCACAATGTGTTGAATGTGCTGGCGGCGTTTGCCATCGGTCATGCGGCTGGTTTTCCGCTGGATTCTATGTTGACCGCTGTCGAGGAGTTTCGGGGTGTACCCCATCGCCTGGAACTGGTTCGGGAATGGCGAGGGGTGCACTGGTATAACGATTCGATCGCGACTGCCCCTGAGCGGACGATCGCGGCCATTCGATCGTTTGAGGAGCCGATCGTGCTCCTGTTGGGTGGCCGGGATAAGAAACTCCCCTGGGAGGAACTGGCTGACCTGGTGCATCGTCGCGTGGAGCATGTGATCCTGTTCGGGGAGGCGGCAGACCTGATCGAGGCCGCGCTCGGCCCGAAGTCCGGTGTGACCCGCACCCAGATTCGCTGTGCAGGGTTGCGCCAGGCGGTGGAGCAGGCCGCTCGGGTGGCCAGACCCGGTTCGGTGGTCCTGCTTTCCCCTGGTTGCACCAGTTTTGATGAGTTCCGCGATTTTGCTGAACGAGGCGAACGGTTTAAACAATGGGTGATGGAACTGTCGTAACTCCTATGCGTATGGCTGAACCCCCAACAAGCCGCAGAGTAGACCTGCTGTTTGTGCTGGCGTGGATCGGCCTGGTGGTGTTTGGCCTGATTGTGCTGTTCTCGGCCTCGTGGGATTTTTCGTTGAAGGTGTTGGGGCGCGAACCAACCTATATATTCAAGCGACAGTTGTTGTGGCTGCTGGTTGGCCTGGTGGGTATGGTGGTGCTGGCGCGATTGGATTATCACTACTGGCGCAAGTTGATCGTGCCCGTGACTGCGTTGACCCTGTTGATGTTGATTGGGGTCTTGTTGATGAAGGACATTCGCTTTGGGGCCAAGCGTTCGCTCTTCGCCGGGTCGGTGCAGCCCTCAGAACTGGCGAAACTGGTCAGCATTCTCTATCTCTCGGTATGGTTGTATTCCAAACGGGCGACGTTGAATCAGTTCAGCCTGGGTTTAATGCCGTTGGGCATCCTGCTGGGAGTGTTTGGGGGGCTGATCTTTTTGCAACCCGATTTGAGCGCGGCCGGCACGGTGTTTTTGCTGGGCGGGTTGTTGTTCTTCCTGGCGGGGGGGGACGGGAGACAGATTCTGGCCCTGCTGGGCGTGACGTTGCTGGTGGGTTGGCTGGTTGTCCAGGTGAGTGCTACAGGTCAGCAACGCATCCATGATTTCTTGTTGGGGTTGAAAGACCCCACCCAGGCTTCGTATCACCTGTTGCGTTCCTTCGAGGCGATTGTGGGCGGAGGAGTCTTCGGTCGCGGCCTGGGACAATCGCTCAGCAAATATACCGGCCTGCCTCTGCCACCTACAGATAGCATTTTCGCCGTGGTGGTCGAGGAACTGGGTCTGCTGGGAGCACTGATCCTGATAGGGTTGTATGGGATGTTGATCTGGCGTGGACTGGTGATCGCTCGCCAGGCGCCCGATATGTTGGGCACTTTGCTGGCCAGCGGACTGGTGATCTGGATCGGTGTGGAGGCGTTGATCAATATGGCGGTGATGGTGGGCCTGTTGCCGTTTGCCGGCAACGCTCTGCCGTTTGTGAGTGCCGGTGGCTCGAACCTGACAGTCATGCTGGCGGCCACGGGAATCGTGATGAATGTCTCTCGCCAGCGCGGACAGGTCAGGCCAGAAGAAGAGGAACGGAGGTGGTTTGGTGCGAGTGTTGATCTGCGCGGGTGGAACCGGCGGCGGCGTGTATCCCGCCCTCGCCGTGCTCGAAGCACTGCGGGATCGTCATCCTGAGGTAGAGATGATGTGGGTCGGTGGTGAAGGCGGTATGGAAGAAGGGCTGGTCAGGCGTCAGGGCATCCCATTTCAGGCCATTCCGGCTGCCGGGGTGCATGGCGTGGGCTGGCGTGCCCTGCCGCAGAATCTGATCCGGTTGACCCGGGGCTATCTGGCTGCACGGCGGATTCTGCAGGTGTTTCAGCCGCAGGTGCTGTTCTTTACCGGTGGCTATCTGGCCGGGCCAGTGGCCTGGGCTGGCCGACACATTCCGATGTTGCTCTACGTGCCAGATATTGAGCCGGCCCTGGCGGCGCGGCTGGTCTCGCGCCTGGCCGATTGTATTGCGATCACCACTTCCGACTCTCGCCGTTACTTCCGCCGCGGCGCGCCGCTGGTGGAGACGGGGTATCCAGTGCGAGCCAGCCTGCTGACCTGGAGCCGCAAAGCCGCCCGTGCTCACCTGGGTGTGACCGACGAGAGGCCGGTTGTGCTGGTCACGGGCGGAAGCCGTGGGGCGCGTTCGATCAATCAGGCGGTCTTTCGCCATCTTTCAGATCTTTTGGAATGGACCCAGGTGATTCACGTGACCGGTGAACTGGATTGGCCAACTGCACAACAGGTGACCACGACGCTCGCTGAGCCGTTGCGTCAACGTTACCGGGTGTTCCCCTATTTGCATGAGGAGATGGGCGCGGCCCTGGCCGCCGCGGATGTGGTGGTCTCGCGGGCCGGTGCCTCTACGCTGGGCGAGTATCCGCTCTTTGGGTTGCCGGCCATTCTGGTTCCCTATCCCTATGCCTGGCGCTATCAGAAGGTGAATGCGGAGTATCTGGCCGCTCGCGGCGCCGCCGTGGTGATCGAGGACAGCGCTCTGGCAGACCAGTTGCCGGCGGTGCTGCGGGCCATTCTGGACGTACCTGCCAGGCGTCAGGCCATGCAGGCAGCCATGCGTTCCCTGGCTCAACCGGGGGCCGCACAGCGTATTGCTCAATCTCTGATCGAGTTGGCCGGGGAGGTAGAGCGATGTTGATCAGTCTAAACTATGTCTTCTGGATTTTTGTGGCGTTCTTCGCCGTGATCGGTTACTTTCGCGGCTGGGCCAAGGAGTTGCTGGTCTCTTTTGCGGTCGTTGTGGCGCTGGCTTTTAATTACCTGCTCCAGACGTATGTTCCGATCGTGAAGAGTCTACCCCAGAGTGACCCCACCACCTTTTTCTGGGTGCGCGCCGGTGTGGTGGGGAGCCTGGCGTTTTTCGGCTATCAAACGGTGATCAGCGTGGCTCGTTTCCAGGCGGCTTCACGGCGCGATAAATTGCAGGATGCGCTCTTCGGCCTGGTGTTGGGCGCCTTCAATGGTTATCTCATTGTTGGCACGCTATGGGCCTATTGGGCGGAGTCGGGATACATTGGTGAGATTGCACGTCCTGGCAACGCTGCCCTGCAGGAGGTGACACAGCGTATGCTTGAGTATATGCCTCCCAATTTTATCGGTGTGCCCAGCATCTATTTTGTAGTGATTATTGTCCTGATCTTTATCCTGGTGGTGTACGTGTGAGGCTGACCAGGCAGATTCGGAGGAATGGGATGACACACGTGCACTTCATCGGCATCGGTGGAACAGGCTTATCGGCCATTGCGCGAGTGTTGCTGGAGATGGGATATACCGTCTCTGGCTCCGATCGCGTTCTTTCGCCGTTTGCCGAGCAATTGCAGGCCGATGGGGTGCCGGTGTACATTGGCCATCATCCCAAACATGTGAACGGTGCTGACTGGGTGATCCGCTCCTCCGCCGTGCCAGATGATAACCCCGAAGTGCGCGCGGCTCAGGCCCTGGGCATTCCGGTCTACAAACGGGCCGACTTCTTGGGACGTCTGATGGAAGGGCGCATCGGTATTGCGGTAGCAGGGACGCACGGTAAAACCACCACCACCGGCATGATCGCCTGGACCTTGTTCGCGCTGGGGCGCGATCCGTCCTTCATCCTGGGTTCGACCCTGGTCAATCTCAACACCAATGCCCGGGCCGGGCGTGGATCGTCTTTCGTGATCGAAGCCGATGAGTATGATCGCATGTTCCTGGGGTTGAAGCCGTTCTATGCCGTGGTCACCAATATCGAACCCGATCATCCCGATTGTTATCCCACGTTTGAAGATATGTTTGCCGCTTTCCAGGCGTTTATCTCGCTCATCCCCCTGGATGGGGCGTTAATTGCCTGTCTGGACGATCCGGCCGCCCACGCGCTGGCCCTGCAGGCCTATCGGGATGGATGGAACGTGGTCGGATATGGTTTGCAAGACGAACAAACGCTCCTCACGCCCTACTGGATGCTGGCGCGTGCTTTGCGATCCAACCAGCGCGGCGGGTTTGATTTTGAAGCCACATCGAACCTGTTCCCGCAGAGGGCAACCATCCCGGTCTCGTTGCAGGTGCCGGGCCGGCACAACGTGCAGAATGCTCTGGCCGCCCTGGCCGTGGCTGGATTGATGGGGTTGCCTCCCCACGAGGCCGCCGAAGCCCTGAGCGAGTTTCGCGGCACAGGACGTCGCTTCGAGGTGCTAGGCGAGGTCAATGAGATCGTGATTGTCAACGATTATGGACATCATCCGACCGAGATCAGGGCCACCCTGGCCGCGGCGCGCGATCGCTACCCGGGACGTCGCTTGTGGGCCATCTGGCAACCCCATACCTATTCTCGTACCCGGGCCCTGTTTGATCAGTTTGTGCGAGCGTTTGATCAGGCCGATCAGGTGATCGTGACGGAAGTCTACGCTTCGCGCGAGGCCCGCCAGGACTTTACCAGCGCCGAAGTGGTCGCTTCCATGCGTCACCCGGCGGTGCGCTTCGTGCCGGACCTGGAACAGGTGACCCGTTATCTGTTGACTCATCTCCGCCCTGGCGATGTGATGATCGTTTTCTCGGCCGGCGATGCCGATCGGGTGGCAGAACAGGTCTATGCTGGCCTGAGCGGCCTTGCCAGGTCGGATTGAAAGGAGTGAAGAGATGACCAGGAAACAGGAGATACGCCGCTTTGAGAACGAAACTCTGGCCCTGCCACCCTTGCGTATGGTGTTGCTCCAGGAAGGGGTAGATCGTCGTGCGGTGTGGATCAAGAAGACCGACTCTGGCGGCAAAGCCACCAGGACGATGAATCGACGTCAGGTGGTGTTGCGCCTGATCGCCCATCTCTCGCAGAAGGAACACCAGGACTCTGCCGATGAATGAGTGGCTCTCCGCCTTGCAGGCTCGCTTTGGGGATCGGCTACAGCAGAACGTGATGCTGGCGCCGTTCACCTCCGCGCGCATCGGCGGACCGGCAGATGGCCTGATCATCGTCCGCTCGGCTGATGAACTGGCCGAGGTGATCCAGGCGGTGTGGGAGGTGGGGGCGCCATATCACATTTTGGGCGGTGGGTCGAATGTGTTGATCAGCGATCGCGGCGTGCGTGGCGTGGTGGTGCTCAATCGGGCCAGGGCGGTGCGCCTGGAGGCCGATGGTCCACCCCGGGTGTGGGCCGAATCGGGTGTGACGATCAGCAACTTGGCTCATCGTTGCGCGGCGATGGGGTTTTCGGGTCTGGAATGGGCGGCTACGGTGCCGGGCACGGTGGGCGGCGCAGTGTATGGTAATGCCGGTGCCTTCGGTGGGGATATGGCCGGTAGCCTGATCCAGGCCAAGATGCTCACTCCGCTCGGGCGCCAATGGTGGCCCGTGGAGCGCATGGGCTATGGGTATCGTACCAGCGTTTTGAAGCGCGGTCAGGAGCGGGCAGTGGTGCTGGCCGCTGAACTGCGCCTGCAACCGGCCTCGCCCGCTCAGGTGGCTTCAACCATTGCCGGCTTGGTGGCCCGTCGCAAGGCCACTCAGCCGCCAGGCGCCAGCATGGGATCGATGTTTAAAAACCCTCCCGGTGATTATGCCGGACGATTGATCGAAGCCGCTGGCCTCAAAGGCAGGCGCATTGGCGATGCGGAAATCAGCCCGGTGCACGCCAACTTTTTCATCAATCACGGTCAGGCCCGGGCCGGGGACGTGCGTGCTCTGATTGATCTGGCTCGCCAGACTGTGGCTGAGCGCTTTGGGGTGCTTCTGGAACTCGAAGTGGAGTTGATCGGTGACTGGTGAATCTGCTTCTTCTCGTCTGCGTGTGGCGGTGCTGTTTGGCGGCCGGTCCGGCGAACATGAGGTCTCCCTGCTCTCGGCTCGCTCGGTGATGGCTGCTCTGGACCCAAACCGCTACGAGATTGTGCCGATAGGGATTACTCATCGCGGTGACTGGCTGGTTGGGGAGAATGTACTCGAGGCCCTGGAGCACAACCGATTAGAAGGGTTGGCGCCAGCCTTTCTCTTTCCCGAACCTGGCCGCCCCGGCCTGTATGTGCTGCAGGATGGTCAGGCGGTGAAACTGACCGATGTGGATGTGTATTTCCCGGTGCTGCACGGTACCTTCGGCGAGGATGGCACTATCCAGGGCCTGTTTGAACTGGCCGATGTGGCCTATGTGGGCGCTGGCGTGCTGGGCTCGGCCGTGGGCATGGATAAGGGCGTGTTCAAAGATGTGATGCGCGCCCATCATATCCCGGTGGTGGATTGGATCGTGCTGCGTCGTTCAGAGATCGAACAGGATTTGCAGGCGGCTGTGCGGCGCGCCGAGGCCCTGGGGCCGTATCCCCTGTTCACCAAGCCGGCCAACCTGGGCTCCTCGGTGGGAGTCACCAAATGCAAGTCGCGCGCTGACCTGATCGAAGGGCTGAAAGAAGCCGCGGCGTTTGACCGCCGTATCCTGGTCGAACGGGGTGTGGAAGGGGCACGGGAGATCGAGGTCAGTGTGCTGGGCAACGACGATCCCATCGCTTCGGTGTGCGGTGAGATCCTGCCCAGCCGCGAGTTCTACTCCTACGAGGCCAAATACCTGGATGGCACCAGCGGCCTGGTGATCCCGGCCGACCTGCCCCAGGAGACCGCAGACAGGATTCGGGAACTGGCGGTGAGAGCCTACAAGGCCATTGACTGCGCCGGGATGGCGCGGGCCGATTTCTTCGTGGAGCCGCGCACCGGGCAGGTGTTTCTCAACGAGTTAAACACCATTCCCGGTTTTACCCAGATCAGTATGTATCCCAAATTGTGGAACGCCAGCGGGATTTCGTATGCTGAACTGGTGGATCGGTTGATCGATCTGGCTCTGAAACGCAAAGCCGAACGCGATGCCACGCGGCGAGAGTATCGGAGGAGCGAGTGAGCAGGGAAGAGAAGGTGACTCGCGCAGAACGGGTGCGGGAGCGACGCAAGACAGGACAGCGGCGCCACGCTACAACCAGGCAGTCCATGCGCCTTCCTGCGACTCCTCTCCTGACCCCTCGCGGGGTGACTCTGGAAGCGGCGACGCGTCGCCTCAGACCAGGCGAGCGTTCCTTGCGGCGCTACCAGGCGGTGGCGGCTCTTGCAGAGGAGACGATGTTACAGGTCAGCAGCCGACGGCGGGCGCGCCTGGGGTGGTGGATGGTGGTGCTGCTCCTCCTGGCTGGTCTGGCGGGGGCTATCCTCCTGGCCTGGACGCTCCCGGAGTTTCAGGTGAAGGCCATCACTCTGGCCGGTGCGCAACGGTTGAGTGTGGACGAGGTGGAGATAGTCTTGCGTCTGCGCGGAACGCCGATCTTTCTGGTGCAACCGGATCAGGCAGTCCAGACGCTGCGAGCCCACTTCCCGGAGATCGCTGCGGCTTCGGTGACGGTGAGGTGGCCGGATCGGCTGATCGTCACTCTGCAGGAGCGAGAGCCGCTGATCCGCTGGGAGCAGGAGGGGGCCTATGCCTGGGTGGATGATCAAGGGGTGATCTTCCGTCCGCGCGGGGAAGCAGAAGGGCTAATCGTGGTGAGAGCTTCAGGGAGGCCGCCAGCCGGCCCGTCGTCCGGATCAGACCCGTGGAGTCCCCCGCCGTTCTTGTCGCCGCAACTGGTCGAGACGATCCGTTTGCTGGCGCCCCACGTCCCGCCTGGTTCGACTTTGCTCTACGATCCGAAATATGGTCTAGGGTGGGCCGATCCGCGTGGCTGGACGGTATGGTTTGGCGAGCGCCCCGATCAGGTGGACTTGCAATTGCGGGTGTATGCGGCCCTGGTCGAGTCGATCAGGCAACGCGACATTGCTCCGTCGTTGATCAACGTGACATATCCCAGTGCTCCATACTACCGGGTAGGTCGGTGACTATGGACGAGATCGTCGTCGGGATTGATGTAGGCACAACCAAAATCTGCACCCTGGTCGGCCGGGTGGAAGGGAAGCACGTGATCCGGGTGCTCGGGGTGGGCATTGAGCCGTCGGAGGGCGTCAGGAAAGGGAATATCGTAGACCTGAACGCCGCCACCCAGGCCATCCGTCGCTCGGTGCAGCGCGCCGAACAGACTTCTGGACTGGAGATCACCAGCGCTCTGGTCAGCCTGGCGGGGGTGCACGTCTCGTCGGTGAATAGCCGCGGCATGGCGCCGATTGTCGGTGGAGTGGTGGATGAGATCGATGTGTATAACGCCCTGGATGCGGCGCGGGCGATTGCTATTCCGCCGGATCGAGAGATCATCCATGTGATTCAACGAGGGTTCTCGATTGACGGTCAGGAAGGGATTCGCCATCCGATCGGTATGCATGGCTATAAACTGGAAGTGGAGGCTCATATCATCACCGCTTCAGCAGCTACGGTGGATAACCTGCGCCATTGTGTGCAGTCGGCCGGGGTGCAAGAGATGCAATTTGTGCTCAACCCGCTGGCCGCCGGCGAGGTGACCCTGACCGACCAGGAACGCGAGATGGGCGTGGCGGTGTGTGATATTGGCGGTGGCACAACCGATCTGGCCCTGTATGTGGATGGTGAGGTATGGCACACGATGGTGCTGGGCGTGGGGGGAAATCACATCACCCAGGATATTTCCCATGGCCTGCGCCTGCCGCTGGCGCAGGCCGAGGAGGTGAAGAAGCAGCAGGGATATGCCTTCCGCAGTGCAGTGAGACCCGAGGAGTATTTCACCATTCATCCTTTTGGCGAGGATCACCCTGTGCAGGTGAGCCGATATGACCTGGCTTATATTATCGAGGCACGGGTGTCGGAGATCTTCCAGTTGATCCATCAGGAGATTAAACGCTCCGGTTACGACGGTCTGCTGCCAGCTGGTCTGGTGTTGACCGGAGGGACTGCGTTGCTTCCCGGCATCCAACAACTGGCCTCGGAAGTGATGGGGTTGCCAGTGCGCACTGCGCAGCCAGAATCGCTTTTGGGGATGGTGGATCGCCTGCATTCGCCGGCGTTTTCGACCAGCGTGGGGTTGTTGTATTGGGGCCTGCACCTGGTTCAGAGTGGCGCTGGGTTCTCGCGCCGGCGCGGACGCCATGGCCGAGGAGAGTGGACGATGCTCGATGCGATCAAAGACTGGCTCAAGCGATTGTTGCCCTGATTCGGCGCGTATCGCCGGCTCCGGCCGGGCCCTGCCGACCAGCGGTAGGTATCGCCAGGCTTTGCCTGGCCCTGCCGACCAACGGTCGGCGGTACGAAATTCGGGTTGGGATGGCAGTTGAACTGCCGTTCCAGCACCCTGGGCCGATCGCAGATCGGCAACCCATAGCGTCAGTTTGTCACGGGTAGAACCGGTGGAAACCGTGCAATTTTGCTATCTACAGAAAGGAGATTAGAGTATGGACGCAACCCAATCCTCTCGACCTGCTTCTCCTGAGTCGTTTGCCCGCATCAAGGTTATCGGTGTTGGTGGCGGCGGCTCCAATGCCGTCAACCGCATGATGGAGCAGGGCATTCAGGGCGTGGAATTCATCGCCGTCAACACCGATGCCCAGGCGTTGATGCTTTCCAAAGCCCCGACCCGCGTGCGTCTGGGCGAGAAATTGACTCGTGGCTTGGGCGCCGGCGGCAATCCAGAGATCGGGCGCAAGGCGGCGGAAGAGAGCGCCGATGAGTTATACAATGTGCTCAAAGGCGCTGATATGGTGTTCGTCACCGCTGGCATGGGCGGAGGCACAGGCACCGGTGCAGCGCCAATCGTGGCCCAGATCGCCAAGGAGTCTGGCGCGCTGACCATCGGTGTGGTGACCCGCCCGTTCACGTTTGAGGGCATGAAGCGTGCCCAATCGGCCGAACAGGGGATTGCTAAACTGAAGGAACATGCCGATACGTTGATCGTCATCCCCAACGATCGCTTACTCCAGTTATCCGATAAGCGTGTCAGTCTGCAGGACGCTTTCCGCCTGGCCGATGAGGTGCTGCACCAAGGCATTCAAGGGATTTCGGAACTGATCACCACTCCCGGCCTGATCAACCTGGACTTTGCGGATGTAAAAGCCATTATGGCTGAAGGCGGCGCGGCGCTCATGGCGGTCGGTCGTGGCAGTGGCGATGAACGGGCTCGCAAGGCCGCTGAGCAAGCCATATCCAGCCAGTTGCTGGATATTACCATTGATGGGGCGCGTGGCGTTCTGTTCAATATCACCGGTGGACCCGATCTGACGCTCTTCGAGGTGAATCAGGCGGCGGCCATCATCCGCGAGACCGCTCACCCGGATGTGAACCTGATCTTCGGCGCCGTGATTGACCCGAACATGGGCGACGAGGTCCGCATCACGGTCATTGCCACTGGCTTTGAACGCAGCGGACTCCCCCGCCGCGTGCTCGAACGCCCCCTGCCGACTCCTCGCTCGGAGCCGACCCGGCCTGAAGTCCACTTTGTGCGCTCCCCTGATGAGGCCAGCGTCGGCGCTTCGACCGGGCCCCGCCCGAACGTTCCACCGCCCACTTCGTTTGGCAGCGACGATCTGGATATCCCCACCTTTCTGCGCCGACGACGCTGAGTCACAACGCCACAGGCTTTCCATCGTCAGGTTTTCTCAACCGTGAACCTGGCAGTCACGATTAACTCGGCCTGCAGCAGTGGATTTCCATGTTAGAATAGTGGCATGGAAGCCGGACAAGGGTTTGATCCGATACGCCATGATTCTTACTCTCAGCATCGTCGTCAATGGTGGTGGCACATTGTGTTGCCAGTGCTGGCGGTTGCATTGATCCTGATCGGCGCACTTGCAGGAATCCTCCTGGCCACGTTTGGACAGGATGGAGAGGTGCACCGCTGGGCGGCCGTGGCGACGATGTGGTTGCTGGCGCCTCTGCTGTTGATTGGCTTGCTGAAGTTTCTCGTCTTGATCGGCTTAATCTATGGGATGGCGCGCCTGCTGGCTATTTTACCCGGCTATACTGGACAGACTCAGAATTGGTTGCAACGGATGGAACAACGGATGAAGCGTGGGGCTGACGCAGCCGTTCGGCCGGTGTTGGCTCTGGAAGGGCTGGTCGCCTCGTTGCGGCGGGTGTTCCGAGGACGATGATCGTGCAGAGAATGATGCTTTGAGCGAGAGGGAACGCATGGAGAACAAGAGCAAAGTGCTGATCTTCGGAGCGTTGAGCGGCGCGATTACGGGAGTGCTGGCCGCCTGGTTGCTGACTCGCCACGCTGGGAAAGGGCAACGATCTACGACGCTGACCGTGCAGGAAGGATTGAAACTCGGTTTACTGGTCCTGGGGTTGCTACGGGCCATTGCTTCACTGCGCGACGAGAAATAATTCCTGGAAAGGCTGTGAAAATGCCGAACAAGCCGAGGAGCCCCCTCGGTTTTGTTGTTTTGCTGAACCAACCGAGCAGTCGAGCCTGCCATCGGACACAGCTTTTTCAAAATTGTAAGGTGGGAAACCGGGTTTTCAAGGTATGATCAAAACATCATTGAACGCCAGGAGTTGTTTTTGGGCACTGTCAGGACAAGTGAATGTCGTCTTGTGAATCGTACTGCCAGGTTCTACCTGGCACTACCGCCAAAGCTTGGCGGGTACTTCGTATCGCCAGGCTCTACCTGGCATAGCATCTGCTTTTGAGCTGGACATCGGCAGGGATGATAAACAAGAGCCCATGTCTTCTCAGTGCTCTACAATTGACAGGTTGAAGATCGGCCATGACAGGCAGTCGTTCTCCTTCGCTGCGAAAAACCCCTGGACGATCTCGGGCAAGAAACCTGCTGACCCGTGAGCTCTGCCGTGCCTGGTTTGAGGTCTTTCCCCTCCCCTTAGGGGTGTACGATCAAGAGACGCTCCGCTTCCTGGATGTCAATCCAGCGGCAGTAGACACATATGGCTATTCACGCCAAGAGTGGTTGCAAAAAACTCTGCTCGATCTGTGTGCCGACGCAGAAACCCAGCGTCTGCTAGAAGACGTTCGCGCTCAGCCAACCCTTGAGTATTCTGGAGTGGCTTGGCATCGCTTGCAGGGCGGAAAGATCGTTCCGGTCAAGATGACCTTGCAGACGCTCAAGATAGATAAGTATACCGTCGGCCTGATGACCATTCACGAGATGGGCCAGGGTGTTTCGAGTGCGTTTCAAGGGAAATCCTTTACCCCAGAATCTTCAGAATATGCGGTCGTGATCACCGATGCGCGAGGATATATTGAAGGGGTTTCCCAGGCCTATCTGAAGATGATCGGTTATCGCCTCGAAGAAGTGCTGGGCAGGCGGCCAGGCGATCTGGCCCGGTCGGGCGAACAGTCTGCAGCATTCTACCGGGAAATGTGGGAGACCATCCTGAGCGGCCAGGTGTGGACAGGCGAATTGATCAACCGCCGCAAAGAAGGAAGCCTGTACTTGCAGGAGATGACCATCCTACCGGTGATAGATGCCGAAGGTAACGTGACCCATTTTGTAGGGGTGGTGCAGGATACTAGCTGGCGTAAACAGATAGAACAGGCCCTGCGCCAGAGCGAGGAGCGCTATCGTACCCTGGTCGAACAATTGCCTGGCGTCGTCTATCTGGACCTGCTGGATGGCAAAGGCACAACCCTGTTCGTCAGCCCTCAAATTGAATCGCTGCTTGGAGTGTCGGTGGCGGAGTGGATGCAGGGCGGTCTTTCCGTATGGATGAAGGTGATTCATCCTGACGATCGTCAGCGAGTAATAGAAGCCTATCTGCAAGCCTGCCGGAGCGGTCAGCCCTGTAATCTGGAGTATCGGGTGATCACCCCTCAAGGTCAATTGCGGTGGATTCAGGAGAACGAGCACCTCCTGAAAACGGAGGACGGCACGCTTTTGGTGCAGGGGATCATGTTTGATATTACCGAGCGCAAGAGGGCAGAGCAGGCCTTGCAGGAGAGCGAGCGCATGTTGCGCGAGGCTCAGCGCATTGCCGGCCTGGGGAGTTATATGCTGGATATTCCCTCAGGGGTGTGGCAAAGTTCTGAGATGCTGGATCAGATTTTCGGGATCGATGCCTCCTATCCACACACGGTTCAGGGGTGGCTGGATCGGGTTCATCCGCACGACCGGGAGCGGATGAGCCGCTATTTTCAGGAAGAAGTGCTTGGTCGTGGCCAACCCTTTGATGCAACTTATCGCATTCTGCGAGCCAGTGATGGAGAGGAACGCCTGGTTCACGGTCTGGGGAGATTGGAGTTCGATGCCGGTGGCCGGCCGGTCAGGATGTATGGCACGATTCAGGATATTACCGAGCAGAATCGCCAGCAACGACTGGTGGAAGCCCAGGCAATGCTGGCCCGGGCGCTGGCTGAAACCCATGACCTGCAAACCCTGCTGGAGCACGTGCTGGAAGCGGCCAGCCACGCTATTCCAGTAGCAGAGAAAGGGAGTATTTTGCTGCGGGAAGCCGATGGCCGTTTGCGCATTCGGGCCCTGATAGGCTATCATGATCCCCGTCTGCGGGATTTTGCATTTGCCAGCGATTCCGGCTATTCGGCAAGGGCGGCTCGTCTGCGCCAGCCGTTGATCTTGTCTGATGTGCGAGCAGATGCTGAAATTCGCTATGATGGAGAAATCGAAGAAGCCCGCCAGATTCTCAGCGCGATTGCTGTTCCGTTGATTGTGAATGAGCAGGTGATCGGTGTTATCTCCCTCGACTCCACCCGACGCAATGCGTTTCGCCAGGAGGACCTGCAGCAATTAAGCACCTTTGCGACTATAGCGGCTCTCCTGCTGGAGCGGGTTCGTCTTTTCCATGAGTTGAGTCGCCGGGTGGTCGAACTGGAGATGCTCTATGAAAGCGGACTGGCTTTGAGCCAGATTCTGAGGCCCCACGAGATCGGTCAAAAGTTGATCCGGTTGCTGGCTCAGCGGATGAACTGGCATCACACGACCGTTCGCCTCTACCATCCCGATCAAGATCGCTTCGAGGTGCTGGCTTTTAACCTACCCGGCCTGGAAGCGCTGGATGAGGAGGAGATCAAACGGCGGTTTCAGCAATCTGTTTCTCGCCCTGGGGAGGGATTGAGTGGCTGGGCATTTCAGCAGGGCCAGATCATCTGCCTGGGTGATGTGACCAGCGATCCTCACTACCTTGAAACGTTCCCTGGCATTCGCTCAGGTCTGTATGTACCCATTCAAGCCGGCCGGCGAAAGTTGGGCGTGCTCAGCATTGAGAGCACAGAACCAAATGCATTTGACGAAAGTGACCGGCGTTTGGCTGCCACCCTGGCAACCCAGGCGGCGATTGCCCTGGAAAATGCCCGCTTGTTTGAGGAAATTCGTCAACGGGCTATGGAGCAAGAGGTGATCTATCGGGCCAGTCAGGCGTTGCTTATGGCCCACCTGGAGCAGCGGGCGATATGTCAGGCCATACATCAGGCGGTGGAGCAATTGATGCCCTGTGAGGCGTTTGTCATCGTGCTGGCGGGGAACGAAGGGGAGGCCTATCAGGCGGTTTACCTGTACGATTTGGGCCAAGAATATCCTCCTCAATCCGTTCCCTGGGGTCAGGGGTTGAGCGGCAAGGTGATTTCAGAGGGTCAGGCAATTCTGATCCCAGATACCCAGCAGATGACCGTGCCTGGCCTGCATTTCGGTTCGCAGGAGCCGATTCGTTCGATCCTGGCGGTTCCATTGCGGGTTGGGGAGCGCGTGATCGGGATGGTATCGGCCCAATCGTATCAGTCGCAGGCGTTTACCGAGCGCCATCGTGTTCTGCTGGAAACTCTGGCCGCCCAGATGGCGGTGGTGCTCGAAAACGCACGCCTGTTCGAGGAAGCCCGACGCCGTGTGCGGGAATTGGAGACCATGAATCGTCTCTCAGTCGCTTTGCGGGCGATCTCCAGGGTGGAGGAAATGCTGGCCGTGGTACTGGAAGAAACCCTGCATGCCTTGAATGTCTCGGTTGGCTCTATCTATCTTCTGGAGGAGCAACGAGGCATCTTGATCCCGATCATAGCCCGAGGCTGGCTGGCCGATTTAAGCGAACGAGCGATATGGCCGGGAGAGGGTATTGTGGGAACCGTTTTTGAGCGAGGGGAACCCTATCTCTCCCCGGAGTTCACCAGCGATCCGCTGGCCCTGTCTGAGCCGCGTGAGCACCTGCCTCGGGGCTGGGGAGGAGTGTGTGTGCCCATTCATTCGTTTGAGAAGACCCTGGGGGCGATGGTGATCGCCGTTCCTGCCGATCGCCGGTTGACTGATAATGAGGTGCGCCTGCTGAGCACGCTGGCCGAGATGACCGGAAATGCCCTGCATCGGATGAGACTCTATGAGAGCACTCGTCAGCAGGCAGAAGAGTTTGCCGCGTTGTATGAAGTCAATCTAAGGCTCTCGCAGCAGCACGATCTGAATTCCTTGCTGCAGGTGATCGTAGATACGGCAGCAAACCTGATCCAGGCCGATGCCGCAGGAGTGTATTTATACGAACCGCATGATCAGGTTCTGGAGATGATCGTCTCCAGCAGTGAGACCATGCCTGTAGGCACGCGTTTGCGCCTGGGCGAAGGTTTGAGTGGTAGGGTGGCCGAAAGGCGACAGCCCATGCGCCTGGAAAATTATGCGTTGTGGGAACATCGCGCCGAGGCCTTTGAGAATATGTCGATTCGGGCGGCTCTGGCAGTGCCTATGTTGTTTGGGGGTGAACTGATCGGTGTGTTGATCGTGCACGAGGTTGCTCCTTCTTCCCGCATCTTCAGCGAGCAGGATGAGCGCTTGCTCTCCCTGCTGGCCACTCAGGCGGCTGCAGCAGTTCGCTCTACGCGCCTGCACCTGGAAACGGAACGCCGTTTGCAGCATCTCCAGGCTTTGCGCGAGGTGGATCGGGCTATTAGCGCTTCGTTGGATCTGCATCTGATCCTGAATACGGTGTTGAGTCACGTGCTCTCTCAATTGGGGGTAGATGCAGCCGATATTCTCCTGTTCAATCCTTTGCAACAGACTCTGGACTATGCCGCTGGCCTGGGATTCCGCACTCCGATCATCCAGAAAACTGCTCTACGACTGGGAGAAGGACAGGCCGGGCGAGCGGCGCTGGAGCGGTGCCGCGTTTTTCTCCCCAATTTGCGGGATGGCGATGCAATCTTTACCCGTACTTCCCTGGTGACCAGCGAGGGCTTCCAGGCCTATGGTTGTGTGCCTTTGCTGAGCAAGGGCGATCTGAAAGGGGTGTTGGAGGTCTTTCATCGTTCCCCCCTTGCGGCACAGGCGGAGTGGTTGAGCCTCTTAGAGACTCTGGCTGGCCAGGCGGCTATCGCCATTGATAACTCTCAGATGTTTGAGCGCATGCAGCGCAACAATGCGGAACTCTCACTGGCGTATGAGACCACGCTGGAAGGTTGGGCGCGGGCGATGACGTTGCGCGATAACGAGACGGAGGAGCATACGCGACGGGTGGCCGATATGGCTGTGGCCCTGGCCCAGGCGATGGGATTGAGTCAGGAGGAGATCGTGCATATTCGGCGGGGTGCGCTGCTGCACGATATTGGCAAGATCGGCGTGCCCGATTCGATCTTGCTCAAGGCGGGTCCACTCACGGAGGAGGAGCAGGCGATTATGCGCCGTCATCCCCTTCTGGCGTATGAGATGTTGCGTCCTATTCCCTATCTGCGCCGCGCCCTGGATATTCCCTACTATCACCATGAGCGCTGGGATGGGAGTGGCTATCCCCTGGGGTTGAAAGGGGAGCAAATTCCCCTGGCGGCGCGCATCTTTGCCGTGGTGGATGTGTTTGATGCCCTCACCAGCGACCGGCCGTATCGCAAAGCCTGGCCGATCGAGCAGGCGCTGGATTATCTCCGCCAGGAGAGTGGTAAAACCCTGGATCCTCAGGTGGTCGAGGTGTTTTTGCGCTGGTTTGAGAGTCAGCGCTGAGACTGTTCTGGCAGGCCAGGATTATTCTTTCAAGCACACCAATCCCTTTAGGTAGGCTCCCTCGGGGAAGGCCAGAGCAATGGGGTGATCGGCATCCTGGGAGAGATGCTCTACGATGCGGGCATCGGCGCCGGCATCCAGGGCGGCATCGGCAACGATCTTCTGGAACAGGGCGGCATCTATTCCCCCCGAACAGGAGAAGGTGACCAGCATACCGCCAGGGCGGAGCAGTTTGAAGGCCAGCAGGTTGAGGTCTTTGTAGGCCCGCGCCGCTCGCCCGGCCTGGGCGGCGGTGGGGGCGAATTTGGGCGGGTCGAGGAGGATCAGGTCAAACTGGCGGCCCTGATCGCGGAACTTGCGCAACACTTGGAAGACATCTCCTTCCAGGATAGCGTGCCGTTCGGCCGGGAGAGGGTTGCTCTCTACATGGTGCCGGCACCAGGCCAGAGCCTGAGCGGAGGAGTCCACCGAGAGTACCGAGGTCGCCCCGCCTGCCAGGGCATTCAGGGTGAAGCCGCCGGTGTAGCAGAAGGCATCCAGCACCTCCCGATCTCTGGCCAGGGCCCGGATTCGGGCCCGGTTGCGGCGTTGATCCAAGTAGAAGCCGGTTTTGTGACCGCTCAGCGGGTCCACCTGATAGTGCAGGCCATGCTCGATGATGGTCAGCGGTTGGGAGGGGGGAGGGCCCCGTAGGGGGCCTTTCATGGAGGGCAGGCCTTCCAGGGTACGTACTTCTGCATCAGAACGTTCGTAGAGGCACGACAGGCCGGTTTCTTCCACCAGCAGGTCGGCTAGGGTTTGCTTCCAGGCTTCGACGCCGGCAGTCAGGGCCTGCAGTACCAGCAGATCGGCATAGCGATCCACGATCAGGCCGGGCAGGCCATCGGACTCGGCATGGATCAGGCGATAGGCGTTGGTCACGGCTTCTATCTGCAGGCGGGTGCGCCGGGCCAGGGCGGCCCGAATGCGACGGCGGAAGAAGTCTGCATCTATGGGCTCATCCTGGAAGGTCCAGACGCGGGCACGGATCTGGGAGTGGGGGGAATAGGCCGCGCGGGCCAGAAAGCGGCCATCGGCGGAGAATACGTCCACGGTCTGGCCGGGGGCGGGCTGTCCTTCCAGGCGTTCGATGGCGCCAGAGAAGATCCAGGGATGGCGACGGAGTAGGCTGCTTTCTCGACCGGGTTTGAGCACGATGCGCATGGGGAGTAGTATACCTGAATTGCGTATCGCCGGGTGGGGGTGTTGGGGCCAGGGTATTGGGACCGGCGTGTTGGGGTTGGCGTGTTGGGGCTGGGGTGTCAGGGCTGGAGTGTTGGGGTTGGAGCGTCGGGGCCGGGGTGTCAGGGCCGAAGTGTTGGGGTTGGGGTGTTCGGGTCGGGGTGAGCGCCAATCTCTCAACGCCAATCACCCAACATCAATCTCCCAACGCCAATCTCCCAACGCCAATCTCTCCACACCAATCTTCCGACGCCAATCTCTCCACACCAATCTTCCGACGCCAATCTCTCCACACCAAAATCTTCCGACGCCAACCTGGTCTCCCAACCCGGTCCCAGCGGTACGTCTTGCCAGGTTCTGACCGGGATTGCTGTATTTCGTACCGCCAGGCTCGACCTGGCATTGCCTGGCATTGCCGACCATAGGTCGGGGGTACTGTTGGCCGATCAGAGGTCAGCGGTGCGTGTTGGCCGGCCCCAATTCGGTGGTGCGTATTGGTCAGCGGATCATCGGGGCTGAACGTGACAGGCCATTTCCCAGGATGATAAGCAGGGTTCCTGCTCCTGCCAGGAGGGCCGATTGAATGGCCAGGGAATGCGCCAGCGGGGGAAACAAGGAGACCAGAGCAGCATGGAAGGCCTGTATGGCTGCATCTGTGGCGACGGATTGCAGGGGCTGCAACCAGGAAAGGGTAATCTGCCTGACCAGCGGCACCAGGATGGCTGCCCATCCCAGCCCGAGCAACCCGCTTAGAAGGAAGGCCCATCCCCAGGCGGTGAGCCAGGCAGCCGGACGAGGTGCTGTGCTCACTGCCAGGACGATCAGCAGGCTCAAGGGGACCACAAAGCCCCAGCGCATGAGCGTTCGCCCCTGTCGCAATATGGACAGGAGGGTGGCTGATTGCCCGGAAGGGGAGAAGGTGATCGAGTCGGGCAGGGAGGCAATCGCCTGATCCAGGTAAGAGCGCAGGAAGGCGTTCAGAACGGGTAAGACAGGATCAGGGGGGCGACAGAGGGGGAGTGAACCGGTCATCCCAGACAGGCCAGCGCTGGCGATCTGGAGCATCTGTGCCAGGGAGCAGGGGGGCAGATGAAGCGTGACTGCGGTCAACACCTGATCTCCTGCCAGGCCGGCCAGGTGGGTTTTGATCGCTCCTGTTGAGAAGGTGAGGGTCGTTGCGGTTCCGTTCAGGTAGTTCAGCAGGGAAGAGATAACCTGTTCGGTGAGGGATCGCAGTAACGATTCGGGCAGGAGCAAGGGGAGCAAGGCCTCTATCTGTTCTGGAGGCAGGAGGGCCAGTAGGGGGGTGTTTTGACCGGCTTCCTGGAACAGGTAGTGGGCAAACAGGGACGGTAGGTGAAGGTAGACCTGGTGATCGTCCAGGGCTTTGAGCAGCGGTTCGGGATGGAACAGGACGCGCTCGGCCTGGAAGGCCAGGAAGGCGGGGGCCATGCTCAGGGCGATCACCAGGATGACGAGCACGGTCAGCGCCGGGGGCGCAGGGGAGCGTTCGGGAGGACCGAAGCCCGTTCGGGGTCCGGGCATGAATCGCTCAGGTCTGGGCGAAGGTGTCAATCAGGAGTTTGAAGTTCCCGCCGACGGGATAGAGGATCGGGCAGGTGCAGCCGCGTTTTTTGTATTCTTCTACTTTTGCGCGGGCCTCGTCCGGGGTTCCCGAGGCGGTGATACGGTGGACCAGTTCGTCGGGTACCAGGTCTTTGGCTTTGAGGATTTGTGCTTTGGTGGCCGGCCAGCCCAGGATGGATTGGATTTCCTGTACTACGTCTTGAGAGACGCCGGAGGCTTTGGCGATGTGGGGTTGTTGGGCCAGGTATTGGCAGAGGAGCATTTTGGTGTCGTCTACGGCTTTGTCATGGTCTTCATTGACCGAGCAGACGATCAGTTGGGGTCGGTCGAACTGGTCCAGGGTGCGGCCGGATTTGCGCAGGCCCTTTTCGATGTGTTCCAAGGCGCGGTCGTTGTATTCGGGAGGGACGCAGTAGTTGAGCACCACGCCATCGGCGATTTCGCCGGCCAGTTCCATCATCTGGTCGCCGGTGGCGCCGATCATGATTGGGATATTACGGGGTTCGCGGCGACCGTGTACCACGTCCAGTTCCACGCCTTCCAGGTGGTGGAATTCGCCGTGGAAGGTGACGCGCTCCATGCGCAGCAGGCGGCGCAGGACTTCGACGGTCTCACGCATGGCCAGCAGGGGTTTGCGGCGCTGGATGCCCACGTTGCGGGCCAGGGGGTCCCACCAGGCGCCGATGCCGCAGATGATGCGGTTGGGGGCCAGGTCGTCCAGGGTGAGGAAGGTGGCGGCTAGCAGGCCGATGTTGCGGGTCCAGTTGTTGATCACGCCGGAGCCGACTTTGATGCGTTCGGTGACGGCGGCATAGGCGGCCATCGGGACGATGGCGTCACGCACCAGGCGCGATTCAGCCTGCCAGACGGCCTCAAAACCGCGCTGTTCGGCATAGCGGACGTATTCCAGTCCATCGCGCAGGTCGTGGGAATCCTGGAGGTAAAGGGCGACTCGTTCCATGGTCTGAACCTTTCTGGGAGGGAGATCGGTTGTGATGGTGGTAGATTATAAAGCCCACACGCGCTCCCATACGCGGGGAGCAATTTCGCGGGCTCGAGCGGCAATGCGTTCTTCGTCCAGGGTGAGTATCTGCTTGTGGCGCATGAGGATCTGGCCGCGGCAGACGGTGGTATCCACCACGGCATCGGTCAGGCCGAAGATCAGGTGGCCGAGGAAGTTGTCTTCGGTGAGGGGCGTCGGGGGGTGGTAGTCCAGAATGGCCAGGTCGGCCGGGCGGCCGGGGGCGATCTCGCCCAGGGGCAGGCCGAAGAGGCGTTGGGCAATCTGGGGGTTGTTGTGGATCAGGAGTTGGGGGGCTTCCTGGAAGGCCACCCGCGGGTCGCGATTGGCCAGGCGATGGAGCAGGTAGGCGGCGCGCATTTGGGTGAGCATGTCGGAGTTCATCCCATCTGTGCCCAGGCCGACCAGGGCGCCGCGGCGTAGCAGGTTCAACAGAGGGGTGACGCCCACGGCATTGTTCATGTTGGATTCGGGGTTGTGGACGACCATGGTATCGGTCTCAGCCAGCAGGCCGATCTCGTCTTCGTCAATGTGAATGCAGTGGACGAAGAGCGAGCGTGGGCCGGTCAGGCCGTGGCGATGCAGGCGGTGAACCGGAGGGATGCCGTATTTTTCCAGGGAGTCGCGGCGGTCGGCCAGGTCTTCGGCAACGTGGATGTGGCAGCCTACGCCGGCCTCCTGGGCGATGCCTGCACAGGTTTCGATGGTCTCATCCGACAGGGTGAACGAGGCGTGCAGGCCCATCATGGCCGCAATCTGCCCATCGCCCTGGCCGATCTTTTTGATAAAGCGTTCGTTTTCGCGAATGCCTTCCCCTTTGACGTTGCGGTCAGAGACTTCGTAGCACAGGCAGGCACGCAGACCCGCCTGACGCACGGCCTGCTCGATCAGGTCCAGAGAGCCGTCGCTGGCGGAAGGGGAGGCGTGATGGTCAATGATGGTGGTAGTGCCGTGGCGAATGGATTCGATCAGGGGGAGTTGGGCGGAGAGGAGGATGGCCTCTTCGTCCAGGGCGCGATCCAGTTTCCACCACAGACGTTCCAGGATCTGGACGAAGTTGGCAGGCGGTTCACCGGGGATGGCCATACCGCGGGCCAGGGCCGAGTAGAAGTGGTGATGGGCGCAGATGAAACCGGGCAGGATGATCTGGCCCTGACAGTCGATGCGTTCGGCCTGGGGGAAGTGGGGTTCGATTTGGCTGGTTGGGCCGACGGCGACGATGTGTTCCCCTTCGATCACCACTGAGGCGTTCCACAGGATGCGATTCTGGGAGCCCAGGGTGACGACGATTCCGTTATCAAAACGAATGGTCATCTTGGCACCTCGTCAACGGTATGGGGGTGGAGCCGACTCCAGGTCGGCGGTACGTATCGCTGGCATTGCCGACCACCGGTCGGCGGTACGTGTCGCCGGTATTGCCGACCGGAGGTCGGCGGTACGTATCATTGGTATTGCCGACCACAGGTTGGTGGTACGTGTCGTTGGGGCGGTAGGGGTTCAGGTGTTGACTGGAGGGACATCTGGCCAGCATTATCCCTTTGGGTGAGGAAGTTGGGCTGCCTGTATTGCAGGCTCTGTGGACTGGCAGGCCTGGGTTTGGGTGTGTGGTGTCAGCCTGTCAAGGGCCTCGGGTTCCATCAGGAGGCGATCCAGCAGGGCCAGGTCTTCGGGCAGGTCCAGGTCCAGGCTCAGGGAGGGGAGGTTGACAATCTCCAGGCGGGCGCCGGCCTGGCGGGCGCGTTCACAATGGCGGTGGAAGGAGTCTTCGCCGAATTCGTAGGGGATCAGGCCGGCCGGGGAGATGAGCAGGGCGTTGGTGCCGCGTCCATGTCGGTCGGGGGCGATGACCACCACTGGCGGAGTGTGGGCGCGGGCGATCATGGTCTGGATGTCCTGAGGGGTGATCAGGGGCAGGTCTACGGGCAGGATGAGCACGCCGCCGATGCCATGCACCTGGGCGATCACGGTGGCCCGCGCCAGGGCGGTGTTCAGATGGGGTTGACCGTCTTCACGCACGGTGCGGGCGCCGAATTCACGAGCGATGCGCAAGACGTGGGTATCGCGGCTGATCACCAGAACATGTTCAAGTTCATTCAGTCCGGAGAGGATTTGCAAAGTCCGCGCCAGCAGGCTGGCATTCAGCAGTTCGCGCTCTTCCTGGTTGAGGGCGGCGGCCAGGCGAGATTTGCCGCGTTTGAGAGGTTTTACCGGGACGATGGCCCAAAGTGTCATGTCAGATTCTCAAGAAATTCCAGGATTTCACGTGCCAGACGAATTCGATCGGATTCGGAGGACATCAGGGTGTTGGTCAGGAGTACAGGGATTTTAATCTGTTTTGCCTGGTCTGAATCCAACGTATCCACGACGATTCCGTCAAGAAGATGTCGGTAATGGTTCAGGATAGCCAGAACCGAGGGTTCGATTCCCAGTTCAGCGAACATTTTGGCCGCCGGCCCTTTGACAGCCTGTCCGGCGATCAGGGGCGAAACGGCTACGATGCGCGGCCGCTGTGGGCCAAAGGCAGGCGGTATCTGGCTGGAGTGCCAGCCGAGCAGGTAAAGGATCGGGTCAATGCTCACCCAGGGATTGGAGGGACAGATCACCACCGCGTCCGCCGTCTGGATCGCTGCGCGCACCCCCGGTGCAGGGGAGGCCTGATCCAGACCCTGAAAACGAAAGCCCTTCACGCAGGGCTGGCAGCGATATTTGACGAAATATTCCTGGAAGGGCAGTTCGCCGTATTCGTGCGTATCCACGATGGTGCGGACAGGATCATCGCTCATCGGTAAGACGGTAGGGGAGATTCCCCAGGCCTGGCAAAAATCGCTCGTGATTTGGGAGAGGGTTTGCCCCTGTTTGAGCCGTCGCGTCCGCTCCAGGTGAGTGGCCAGGTCACGATCGCCCAGGTTGAACCAGTCAGGTGCCCCCAGACGGCGCAGTTCACTCATCGCCTGCCAGGTTTCGTTAGCCCGTCCCCAGCCGGTGACCGGGTTGGCCAGGCCAGCCAGGGTGTAGCAGACGGTATCCAGGTCAGGGCAGATGGAGAGGCCAAAGTGCTCGAAATCATCGCCGGTGTTGACGATGATGGTCAGGTCTTGGGGGGGCACGACGTGGGCCAGGCCATAGGCCATTTTAGCCCCGCCGACTCCGCCAGCCAGGGCAACCAGTTTCATAGGCAGGGAAATTATACTATTGACCGGACCGGATCAGGGCTGAGTCTATTGCCAAAAGGGGATGCCCCGGCATGGCCGACGGTTGGTTTTCGTAGCGGACTCATGGGATGACTCTCCTGCAAAAACCCTTCACCGCCGAGAATGCGGAGAGCGCAGAGCCAAAAATTTCAACATCCGCACCGAACATGCCGCCTTGTGCTCAACAAGCCAAACTCTCTGCGTTCTCTGCGCGCTCTGCGGTGAAATGACCTTTTGGCAGTGAAGTCATGTGATATATTCGACAACAATCTGGCTTGTAGGGCAGAATACTGGCTGCGAGATCCCCTTTCCCCTGTGCAGCCGCGAGGAATTTCGATCTTTCTACAGGAGGCAAAGCATGCATATCGATCTGATCGGCGTGCCCGTGGATTTAGGCGCCGACCGCCGCGGGGTGGATATGGGCCCCAGCTCCATTCGTTACGCTCATCTGCAACCCCGTCTGGAAGAGATGGGCTACACTGTCACCGACAAGGGGAATGTGGACGTGCCGATTGCCGAAACCTGCTCGATCACGGAACCTCGTTTGAAGTATATTGACTGCATCGTTCCAATGGCCCGGCGGGTTGCCGGGGCGGTGGCGACCAGCGTCCAGGCCGGGCATTTTCCGCTGGTGCTGGGCGGCGATCACAGTCTATCGCTGGCTTCTATTCGCGGTGTGGCTCGCTTCAAGCGAGTGGGTGTGATCTGGGTGGATGCCCATGGCGACTTTAATACCCCTGAGACTACCCCTTCTGGCAACATTCATGGCATGCCCCTGGCGGCGCTGGCCGGCTTGGGCGATCCACGCCTGGTGCGCCTGTGGGATGAACCGGTCCCCGTGGTGGATCCGCGGCGAATCGCCATCGTTGGGGTACGCGATCTGGACCCCGGTGAACGGTCCAATCTACGCCAGGCCGGGGTGATGGTGCAGAGCATGGAGCAGATCGATCGCCTGGGGCTGTATGCGGTGATGATGCGGGTCATTGAACAGGTCAGTCAGGATACTGAGGGCATCTATCTTTCGTTTGATATGGATGCGCTGGATCCACGTCATGCCCCGGGCGTGGGAACGCCGGTCCCCGGCGGCCTGACTCAGCGAGAAGGACATTTAATCTGCGAATTGGTGGCTGAAACTGGCCGGCTGATCGGCATGGACGTGGTGGAAGTCAACCCCATCCTGGATGTGCAGAATCAAACGGCCTCCCTGGCGGTGGAGTATATCCTTTCGGCTCTCGGCCGCCGGGTGTGGGTGGAAGATCAATCAGCGTAAAAAACGGCGAGCAAACTCGAGAAAGGCCTGGACATCGCGAAAGTTGCTCACCAACCCCAGGGAAACACGCACTGCGCCACTGGCTTTGCCGTCAATACAACGGCGAAAGTCCTCCAGAGTCAGGCGTTGTTCGTGGCCGGGCCGGGTGAAGCACACGTCCAGTTCCAGGCGGGAGAGGCCCAGCGCGATTTCTCCCGCCCCCGGATTGCAGAAACAGCCGGTGCGCAGGGAGATATGGGCCCGATTGGCCTGCTCTTCAATGAAGGAATGAGATATAGGCTGCCCATCCGCATCGAAGAAGTTGACGGTCACCACGCCGCCGCGACCTTCTACTGTTAACGGGCCGTAGACGCGTACCAGCGGCGCGCCGTTGGAATGACGCAGAGCAGTCAACTGCTCCAGCAGCCAGCCGGTCAGGGCGCGCACTCGTTCGTGGATGATTTCGTAGCCGATGGATTCGATGTGTTTCAATCCGATCTCCACGGCCGGGATGTTCAGGTAATTCAGAGTGCCATCCTCGAAGGCTGCCGGCCCTTCGGCCAGGTAATATTTATTGGCCTGCACCGAAGCCACGCTGATCGTGCCGCCGGCAAACCAGGGGCGGCGGAGTCGGGCCAGCGCCGATTTACGGGCTATCAGAGCACCCACACCAGTGGGATAGCCAAAAATTTTATAGAACGAGATCGGGATGAACTCCGGTTTCACCTGGCTCAGGTCAAGCGGATTGGTGGGGACGAAGGCGGCGGCATCCAGCAACACATCCCAGCCGTAGGCATGGGCGATCTCGATCCACTTCAGGGAGTGCTGGACGCCAGAGAAGTTGGATTGGGCCGGGTAGGCAAAGAGGTTGTGACCCTGCCGGTTAGGGCGCGCCAGTTCCAGGTTTAGGATGGAGTCGGCGATCTGCATGTCGGGCAGGACGATCGGCACGTAGGTCACCTCCGCACCGCGAGCGCGGGCGAATTCCCGTATCCCGTTCACCGAATTGTGGTTATCGAAGGTAAGCAGGTAGCGGCTGTTGGAGTCGAAGGGATAGGATTCGCCGATTAATTTCAACGCTCCACTGGCGTTGGCCGTGAAGATGACCGTGTATTCCTGCGGATCCGCATGCAAAAATTGCAGAATGTATTGTCGGGTGTGTTCTACCAGTTCGGTAGAGGCCTGGGAGGCTGGATTGGTGGAATGGGGATTGCCAAAAACCCGCTCGCTCAGCAGACGATGATGGCGACGGATTTGGGAATCCCCATACAGACCGCCGCCGGTATAATCCAGGTAGACATGGCCGCTCACATCCAGCCGAACGTACTCTGTGGAGCGCAATTCGTCCAGGATGGCGGTGGCCGGGTAAGAAGGGTAAGCCTTTAAAAAGTCAAGTAGCGCCACATCCGGGACCATATGTGCTCCTCATGGGGATTGTTCATCAAACAACGTCAACGGTTCACTGGGCCAGCAATCGGGATACGCACGCACAATCAAATGGGCAATCGGCCTGGGGAGGACGTTCTGTTTGGCGATCTCCTGGATCGGCATCCAGATTGGGGTATACGATCCTCTGAGGGGATCGGGTTGCCCGCTGATTTCCGGACCGCTTCCGCTCCCGAAGGTGCCTCCCGTTTGTTCGACCAGGAAAAAATATTGCGGATTCCCACGAAACCAGAAGATCGCCACCAGGCGAATCACGTTGACCTGCACCCCCAGTTCCTCGAATACTTCCCGGACCACTGTCTGATCGGGACTTTCTCCGACCTCTACTCCACCCCCAGGAAAGGAAAAGTAATGCTGGTCCTGACGATGACGTTCCAGCAGGGCCAGGGTGCCGTCCTGGATCAGGATGGCCGCGGCGCGGGCTCTCATAACGTTGCTCCTTTCTCCACGATGATCCAGGCGATGTAATCCTGACGTTCTACGGTGACTTGCGAGCCAGAGGGGAAGAGGCGGGCGATGTGTTCGGGGGGCAGGAAGTGACTCCGCATGAGCATGATCTTCTCGAACAGGGCAATGGCTTTGACTGGCAGGGTGTTCAAGTCGGGCTCTTCGATCACCAGTCGGCCACCTGGTTTGAGGACGCGATACAGTTCCAGGATGGTCTGTTCCTGATGAACGACGTGGTGCAGGGCATCTACCATCAGAATGCGATCAAAAGAGTGGGCCGGGAAGGGCAGGTGTTCGCTGGCGGCCCGGGCTGCAATCAGGTTTTTCTGCCGGGCCTGGGCCAGCATGCCGGGTGAGACATCGGCTACTACAACGGTGTTCACGTAGGGGCGCAGGGCAGCGGCCACTCGTCCGGTGCCACCACCGGCATCGAGCAGGTGTCCTGGATAGGGCAGGGCCAGTCGCTGTAGCAGGCTTTCCAGACGGGTGAAGCGGATCAGGCGATCATAAAGAGGGGCCAGAAAATCAAAGTGGGTGTTCATGAGACGGTGGACAATGGATGATGGACGATAGACGACGATAGACGGTGGAGGATAGACCGTGGAGGATAGACCATGGAGGAGGGTGATCAGGGGTTTTCAGTGATTTTGGCGGGTCGGCGGAATTATTGAAAGGCTCCAGGGTTGCGATGGAGGGTCATGTTCACTAATGGGGCGAGCGTGAAGGCAGGCAGGTGGCGATCAGGCGGCGCAGATCATCCTGCACCTGCTCCCAGGGGCGCGAGGCGTCCACGATTCGCCAGCGGTGGGGTTGCTGTTGGGCCAGTTCCAGGTATCCGGCCCGGACTCGCTGGTGGAATTCCAGGGAGTAGGCTTCCAGGCGGTTCCATTCGCGGGTTTTTTGTTTGCGTTGCAGGCCGATTACCACGTCTATATCGAGCAGGATGGTCAGATCGGGCATCAGGCCAGCCGTGGCATAGCGGATCAGAGTCCACACCTGATCCAGGTCCTGCTGATGGCCGTATCCCTGGTAAGCCAGGGTCGAGTCAATATACCGATCCGACAGGACGATCTCGCCCCGTTTCAGGCGCGGACGCACCACTTGCTCCACGAACTGGGCACGGGCGGCCTGGTAGAGCAGGGTTTCGGTGCGTGGGTGCATTTCAGCGTTTTGGGGATCGTGCAGGATGGCGCGAATCTGCTCGCCAATGGACGTGCCGCCCGGTTCGCGGGTAGGGAAGATGACGTAGCCGCGCTGTTGAAAGTAGGCTACCAGCGCCGGGATATGGGAGGTTTTGCCGGACCCTTCCGGGCCTTCCAGGGTGATGAACATGGCAGTGCTATAAGAGGCTTGAGTCTACTCGCGGAAGATGCGCACGTGACGGCGGGGTTCTTTTCCGTAGGAGTGACTGACCAGGTCGGCCTGGCGGGCCATTTCGTGTTGCAGACGGCGGATGGTAGCGGGCGCCGGTGGCAGGTCCACCCAGCGTTCGCCATTGAGGACGGCAACGATGGCGGCTTCGGTCTCTTCGCGAATACGCTGGAGTTCGGCGCTGTGGGCCAGGTCTTCTTCGGAGGGCAGGTTGAACAGGTCGCCGATGAAGCGCTCTACCTGGGCCATGGTGTTGGCCCGTAGGACGTGGATAGGTATACCGCGAGCTTCCGCATCCAGAATGGTCGCCTGGCGGTTGCGATAGTAGGAGCGGAGCGTGACCAGCACATCGGCCTCATCCACGTTGCGGACGATCACTGCCGGCACGCCAAACCGTTTGGCTGCCTGTTGCAAGCGATTCCGGGCCACCCCATAGGGGTAGATGCGGATGGTGGGCAACAGCGCTCCAGTATTGGTCGGGGAAGCAGGCGGCGATGAAGAGGCGCTGGTTGTGGTTGGCGTTGAGGCAGGGAGGGGCTGATAACCGCGCCGTGGGGTTTGGAACAACTGGCGGCTTTCCGGACGGGGTACCGGGCGCTCAATTTTGATCTGACCGTGTTCATCGCGGGTGCGGATCTCCGGCGGGATGGGGACTCCCCGGAGCAGTGCGTCCACCGAAGCGGCAATATCCGCATGAATGGCCAGGCGGTCGCGATTCTGGATTTCGACCAGCACGTCGAAGGTAGGCGGGGCACGGCGTTCCAGGACGGTCTTCTGGGTGCCGCGGCGCCGGGCTTCCTCGTCGGAGAGGGTGACGGCCTCGATTCCGCCCACCAGATCGGAGAGAGTCGGGTTGAGCAGCAGGTTTTCCAGGGTGTTGCCGTGCGCAGTCGCGATCAGTTGCACGCCTCGCTCGGCAATCGTGCGCGCCGCCGCGGCCTCCGCTTCGCGGCCGATCTCGTCAATCACGATCACCTCGGGATTGTGGTTTTCCACGGCTTCGATCATCACTTCATGCTGCAGCATGGGTTCGCGCACCTGCATACGACGTGCTTTTCCCACCGCTGGATGAGGCACATCGCCGTCACCGCCGATCTCGTTAGAGGTATCCACGATGATGACGCGGCGGGTCTCAGCCAGGATGCGCGCAGCCTCGCGCAGCAGGGTGGTTTTGCCCACGCCGGGGCGTCCCAGCAGGAGCAAACTCTTGCCCGACATGACAATGTCTTCAATGATGTCAATCGTGCCATAGACGGCGCGACCCACCCGCAGGGTGAGGCCGACGATCACGCCCCGCCGATTGCGAATGGCGGAGATGCGGTGCAGGGTGCGTTCGATGCCGGCGCGATTATCCGCGTCGAACTCGCCCACCCGTTCGTCTACATAGTCAATCTCGGCGCGAGTGACTTCGCTGTTGCGCAAAACAACTTCACCATCCACAAACCGTGCGGTTGGGACTCGGCCCAGGTCAAGGATGATTTCCAACAGGTCTTCTTTGCGATTGGCGGCCTCCACGGCACGCCGAATGTCCATAGGTAGAACGTCAAGCAAAGCATCCAGATCGTCTGTGATTCGTTTCTGACTCATACGTTGATCTCGTATTCAAAGGATAAACAGGAAGCAAACCCTTCGGCCAGGCCCGTCTGGCGCCTGCCGCTGGAACGTTTCCACAAAATCCGCCCGTCACAGCATGGATTATACAGGGATTTGGGGCGATTGTGGAGTGAATTTTTAGGATGGCCGGGTTGAACCTGGGCTGATGGCTGGCGCGTTGAGATGACTGGGCTGTTAGGATGGCCGGATGGTCTAGATGACCAGGGTGTTAGGACAGCAATTGAACTGCCGTCCCAACATGACCTCCCAACCCGATGCCCCAAACCGACACCCACACGGTCGCTAACACCGTCCCAACACGGTCTCCAACACCCTCTTACCAAAGGTCGGCGGTACATGTTCCCTGGCACTGCCGACCAAAGGTCGGCGGTACGTGTTTCCTGGCATTGCCAACAAAAGTTGGTGGTCCATGTTTGCCCTTCGCGAAGCCTTTGATTAAGTCTGCACATTCCCGAATTTCCCCCGCATAACACTTGACAGCCTGAGGGTTTTGCAGATAATTCCTTGCCAACAGTCCCATACTCGAACGTCGGCCGGTGTGGCCACCGGGAGACGTTCGCACCAAAGGCGATGACGGAGGAAAGTAGGCCGGGGGACGCCGCCAGAGAGGCGCATGGCGAGGCTGAAACCTGCGCTCGGCGAAAGCCGGTTGAAGTTCCCTCCTGAGCCGCCCGGGGGAACGCAGTGCCTGTCCCAGGGCGCGGCCAGTAGTCCGGGCCGTCACTCCAACGTTATGCGGAGAGCCGATTCTTCGTCGGCGCAGAGGGAATCGCTCAGGGCGATTAAGTTGGGTGGTACCGCGGGAAGTTCCTCCCGTCCCATAGGGACGGGAGGTTTGCTTGGATCAGGAGAAAACCGAACGTTTTCGGAGGTCAGGTATGCTGGAACAATTGAAGGCCATTCAACAGGCGGCGCTGGAGATGCTTGAAACGATTGAGACCGAAGAGGCTTTACAGGCGTGGAAAGTCGCCCAGTTGGGGCGCAACTCCCCCCTGATGCAGGTGTTTGCTGGCCTGGGACAACTGCCGAAGGAGGAGCGACCGGCAGTGGGCCAGGAAGCAAACCGGGTCAAAGTGACCCTGGAGGCGGCCTTTGAAGCCCGACGCGAAGCCATTCAGGCCGCCGCCCTGGCGCGCTCTCTGGAACAGGAACGGCTGGATGTCACCCTGCCGGGTCGTCGCCCCCGCCTGGGACGTCTGCACCCGTCTACCCAACAGGTGCGATTGATTCTGGATATTCTCAAGGAAATGGGGTTTCAGGTCTTCCTCTCACGTGAAGTGGAGACCGATGAAATGAACTTCCAGTTGCTCAATTTCCCTCCTCACCATCCGGCGCGGGAAATGCAGGACTCGTTCTACATTGAAACGGAAGGACGTGGCGAGAATCCCATCCTGTTGCGCACCCATACCTCGCCGGGGCAGATTCATGCCATGCGCTACTTCTCATCCATGAATCCAGAAAACCCACCGCCGATCCGAATCGCTCTGCCAGGCATGTGTTTTCGCTACGAGCAGGTGACCGCCCGATCGGAGATGCAGTTCAACCAGGTCGAGGGCCTGGCAGTAGGCGAAGGCATCACCTTTAGCGACCTGAAAGGGACTCTCAACGATTTCGCCCGCCGCATGTTTGGCCAGAATGTGCGCACCCGTTTTCGCCCCGATCATTTCCCCTTCACCGAGCCCTCGGCGGAGATGGATGTAGAATGCTTTGTATGTAGCGGTCAGGGCTGTTCGGTCTGCAAACGTTCCGGATGGTTGGAGATTCTGGGCTGTGGCATGGTTCATCCGGTCGTCTTGCAAAATGGCGGATATGATCCCAATCGCTATTCGGGGTTTGCCTGGGGTATGGGGCCTGAGCGACAACTGATGCTGCGCTATAAAGTGGACGACATTCGCTACTTCTGGGCCAACGATCTGCGCTTCCTGGAGCAGTTCTAAGAGCCGGTATCAACCGCAAATCTGGTCGAGATGCCGGAACGGAGCGGATAAAAACCACCTTCCGTGTTTCCAACCCCTTGGCGGGTTGGAAACATCCTCCTCATCACCGCAGGACTACTTTTTCAAGGAGAGAGAGCAATGAAACTTCCCGTTTCATGGTTGAACGACTTTGTAGATATTCACGATCTTTCAGTTGAGGAGATCGCCCGCCGCCTGACCTTTGCCGGCCTGGAAGTGGAGGAAATCCGCTATGTGGGCTGGCCAATGCCTGAGGCGGGAGAACGAAACGAATTCAAAACCAGTGGTCTGGCCTGGGATCGGGAGAAGATCGTGGTGGCCGAAATTCGCGAGGTCTATGCGCATCCCAATGCCGATCGCCTGGTGTTATGCGACCTGTTTGATGGCCAGCAATCCCACGTGGTGCTCACCGGCGCACCCAACCTGTTCCCCTACAAAGATCAGGGTCGGCTGCCCAAGCCGCTGAAGGTGGCCTACGCCAGAGAAGGCGCGACGCTCTACGATGGCCATGCCAGTGGCTTTGTGTTGACCACCCTCAAGCGTGCCCGCATTCGAGGGGTGGACTCTTACTCCATGGTCTGCTCGGAGAAAGAACTGGGGATCAGCGAAGATCACGAAGGGGTCATCGTGCTCGACGACGATGCCCCGGTGGGCATGCCCCTGGCGGATTACATGGGCGATGCGGTGCTCGAAGTGAAGATCAACCCCAACATGGCCCGCAATGCCAGCGTGTTGGGATTGGCGCGCGAACTGGCCGCGGTGTTGGGTCGTCCCCTCAAACAACCTTTCACCCCGGCTTTCCCCGATCAGGTCGGTGATTTTGCCACCATCGAGATCACCGATCCGGAACTTAATCCCCGCTTCGTGCTTGGTCTGATCCGCAATGTTGAGATCAAACCCAGCCCCTACTGGGTGCAGCGACGTCTGAAACTGGCTGGCATGCGCCCGATCAATAATATCGTGGACGCTACCAACTACGTCATGCTCGAACTGGGGGAGCCGCTCCATGCCTTTGATTTCGACGTGTTGCAGGCGCGCGCCGCCGGCAAACCCGTCAAGATCATCACCCGCCCGGCTCGCCCCGGTGAAACCCTGGTGACCCTGGATGGTCAGGTGCGCGTTCTCTCGCCGATCAACGTCCTGGTGTGTGATGAACAGGGTCCCCTCTCGATTGCCGGCGTGATGGGTGGGGCTGAGTCAGAAGTGCGCGACACCACGCGCAACGTCCTGCTCGAAGGCGCCACCTGGAATTTTATTAACATCCGCCGCACGGCGCGCGAACACAACCTGCCCTCCGAAGCCTCGTTTCGTTTCTCCCGTGGTGTCCACCCGGCCCTGGCCGAAGCTGGCGTGCGGCGCGGCCTGCACCTGATGGCCCAGTGGGCTGGCGGCCAGGTGGAGCCCGGCCTGGTGGACAATTACCCCTTGCCGACCAAACCTTCAGTGGTGGAGATCACCCCTGGCGATGTGCGTCGCCTGCTGGGCCTGAACCTGACTGCCCAGGAGATCATCGAACTGCTCAGCCGTCTGGAATTCCAGTGCGAACATTTCCCTGACCCTCAGGGCAATCCCCGGCGGGATCGAATTCGCATCACCACCCCTCCCTTCCGCCTGGACATCGGTGAAGGTGTGATCGGCGTGGCCGACATCATGGAAGAGATCGCCCGCCTGTATGGTTTCGATCGCATCCCCGAGACGCGCCTGGCTGACCCCCTCCCACCCCAGATCGGCAATCCGCTCTTTGCCTGGCTGGAGCAGTTGCGCGATTTGCTGGTGCGCTCAGGGCTCCAGGAAGTGGTCACCTATCGCATGACTTCGCCGGAGCGTGAAGGCCGGCTGATGAAATATCAGGACTATGCGGTGATTGCCAACCCGATCACCCCAGAACGACGCGTGTTACGTCGCAGTCTGCTCGCCTCGGTGCTGGATGTGGCCGAGAGGAACGCTCGCTACGACACCCTGGCCCTGTTTGAACTCGGCCCGATCTTCGAGCCGGTGAAGAACGACCTGCCCCGGGAGATTCTCAAACTGGCCATCGTGATGACCGGTCTGCGCACTCTGCCCTCCTGGGATTCCGCCTCTTCATCGCTCACCCTGGATTTCTACGACCTGAAAGGCTGCGTTGAGTCTCTCCTGGAAGGGCTCGCGCTGGAAGGGGTCACTTACGTGCCTGTGACCTGGGTGTCTTACCTGCATCCGGGCAAAGCGGCCCAGATTCAAGTGGGTGAAACGGTGGTCGGTGTGTTTGGCGAGTTGCATCCCCTGGTGAAGCAGAAATACGACTTCGGTCCGGCGCCTGTGCTGGTGGCAGAGTTAGATGTGGAGACTCTGCGCTCGTTCCCTGCGACCTATCGCTTCCGGCCTATCCCCGAATTCCCTCCGATTTACGAAGACATCGCCCTGATTGTGGATGAAGCCATCCCGGCGGCGCATGTGGAGGCATTGATCCGCCAGGCCGGCGGCCCGATGGTGACTGAAGTACGTCTGTTTGACCTCTACCGGGGCGAACAGATCGGCGCGGGCAAGAAGTCCCTGGCCTATCATCTCACCTATCAGGCCTCCGACCGCACCCTGACCGATCCCGAAGCGGCTGCCATTCGCAATCGGATTGTCAAACGCCTGGAGCAGGAACTGGGTGCCCGCCTGCGCAGTGTTTGAGAGGCCAGGAAGGGTGGAGCGCTAGCCTGACTTTACTTGCAAATGGCGCACGCGTAACCACGCCTCTGGATTGGGCAACACTCCCCAGGTGAGCTCGCCTTGTGGGGTGAAGGCGGCGAACTGATTGTCCAGCCACAGGGCCAACCCGAGCGGTGGATGCGGGCTGAGGGAGGTTTCCCACACCCGAACGTGATCCACCCAAAATGCACAGCGGTTCGGACTCCACTCCAGGCGGTAGGCGTGCCAATCGGTCGGATCCACCCTCAGGCGGATCGTCTGCTCCCGGATCAGAGTCCGAGCCAGGCGTCGTAACCAGCGCCGGGTTCTGCGCGTAGCCAGAGAAGGCAGCAGCATGGGAAGAGCCAGCAGGCCAGCCGTAGCCAGCAGGACCGAGGGGATGCGTGGCGAGGAAAATACCTGGGCCAGAAAGCCGTTGCCGGGAGGTTCGTTTTCAGGAGAAGGTGAGAAGGGGCTGGAGTAGTGAAAGGCAAAATCTCCCGGAATCGAGGAGAAGTTCGTCGCCTGCGATCCCGCAGGAAGGGGTTGTTCTGGACCGCCAGAGGGGAGATGGATGAAAGAATGGCCTGTCGAGGCCGCGGCCGGCCGGGGGTTCGGGGAGGAGGCGTTGTCCTGGGGGAAAGGTGCGTCTGGCTCAGAAGAGGACTTCGGGGAGGGCAGGTGATCGCCGCAGAACGAGAGCCAATTCTCTGGCGAAGCGTAGAAGAACCAGATGGCGTTGGGCAGGGCGGGCAGAAGAAAAGTCCCGCCGAAGCCGATGGCGGCGCCGAAGGGGTGATTCCACAGGCCAAAGCCCCAGGTGCCAGGCAGATCAGGATCGGAGACCCGGGCTTCCAGGCTGAGGATCAGCGGTGGATGCCAGGGAAAGCGATGGCGGGGTCGCCCGCTGTAGTCGTTGAGTTCGGCCAGGCGATAGCGCGGCAGGGGATCGGCCGGGAGAGAGAGAAGCCATTCCTGCGCGGAGGCTATGACCTGTCCTCCCCCGAGGGTAGCGGTGCGAAGGTCAGGGAGTGTCATCGGGCCAGAAAAGGCGGTTTTTCCCTGCCAGTTTGGCGCGCTTGAGCGAACGTTCGGCACTGGCCAGCAGGGCTGAGGCGGTCTGTCCGTGATCGGGGAAGGTGGCAATGCCCAGGGAGATGGTCATGGGGTAAGCGGTGTGTAACGATGTCTGTTCAACCAGGAGTCGCAAACGTTCGGCCACAGGGATGGCGGTTTGAAGGTCGGTATGGGTCAGGATGACCAGGAACTCATCTCCCATTCGCCAGCGACCGATGAAGTCGCCTGGGCGCAGGCCCCTGGTCAGCCATGTGTAGAGGTGACGGATGGCATGATCCCCTTCCAGGAAGTTGATGCTGTTGTATTTTTTGAGATCATCTCCATCCAGGAGGATCAGGCTGAGGGGGGCGGTGGTGCGCCTGGCTTCCACTAAGGAGAGTTCCAGTGTGTAATGGGAGGCCAGGGTGTTGGGCGCGCCGCTGATCGGATCAGTATACGCCAGCCGGGAGGCATGCTCGATCATGTAGGCTAGATCGGTCAGGCGTTGAGTCATGCCGATCAACACCTGAACCAGGTCGTTGCGCATGGTTTGATCGTCAATGGTGACGGTGCGGAAGGAGGTTCGCTTGGCAGGAGGCAGGAGATGGTTGTCGTTGAGGGCTTTCCATATGTAAGCAGGATGACAGGTCGCTCCTGCCGGCAGGTGAAAAACGGTGATGTAGACGAGCGGCAACGGTAAATCCAGCTGTTGGGCCTGCTGATTCATCAGGTCCAGGAATGCCTGGGCTTTTCTAGCATGTTCTTGATGGGTTTCGCCGATGATCACGGCGATGAATTCGTCTCCAGAAATGCGGTAGATGTGAGGCGCGATCAAGCTTTTGGTGGCCAGGCAAAGCCAGCGCAGGAGTTGATCGCCGAAGGCTCGTCCCCGGCGATTGTTGATCTCGTTCAGGCGGTGGACTTCTATTGCGACAAAGGACAAGGGGGCGTGATCGTGATTGTTGAAATTGTGGCTGAGTGCTCTCGAAAATTCCAGCAGGCTAAAACAGCCGGTGAGCAGATCAATGTGAGTGGAAGGATGGGCGATGGTCTCTGTGTCGCTATCAGGGGAAGCCGGCGTGGAGAGATCGGGTTCAGGTAGGAGAAAGGGAGGCAGGTTCATGGTTAGAGAGGAGATTATTTCCATAAAGCAAGGTGAACCTGACGAGAGGGTTATCTTGCCTGTCTGAGGGGATGGCCATGGTGGGTTGGACAGGCCAGAGTGTGTTTCAGTAGGGGTTGAGACTATTATAGCGAAAAGTTCTCTCGATAAGGTTTACAGATAAGGCTTCTCGTTGGTGAGCAGGCTTACAGCTTTGGAGGGTTCTGCAGGCAGGGATGGGTTTAGCAAGACAGGCTGGAGTTTAGAACCATGGAGTGAGTTCCAACCATGCAGTGGCTGGCTGTTGGAGAGAATCGCCTTTGCAGGTTGTGGCAGGTGTGCTTTCAGGGGCGGATGAGTACTTTCAATATGCCAGGACGAGCGGCATGTTCCATGGCCTGGAGTGCCTGATCGAGAGGATATATGGCTTCGATCAGGGGCGTGGGGTCTATCTGCCTCGCGGCAAGCATGCGCAGGGCCGGGGCGAAGGGGCCGCAACGCGATCCGACCAGGGTGATCTCATCTACGACGAGGGAGGAGAAATTGACCGTCAGGTCGCCTTTGTAGGTGGATTTCATCACCAGCACGCCGCGCGGACGGATGGCCTGGCGGGCGATAGCGAATCCATCGGGGGAGCCGGTGGCTTCGATCACCACGTCCCAGCGACGGGGAGGAATGTCTTCGGCGGAGATGGGGCGAATCCCGCGGGCGGTTAGCAGGTCCCGCTGACGAGGGTGACGGGCCAGAACGCGCAGATCGCAACCGGTGGCGGCCAGGGATTGGGCGATCAATTGCCCCAGTCGCCCGGCGCCGATCAGCAGTACTCGATCGGTGGGTTTGATCGAGACCTGTTCCCGAATCTCCAGGGCGGCGGCCAGGGGTTCGGTGAAGACGGCGGCTTCGTCAGGGATGCTGTCGGGGACGCGATGGAGGTTAGCCAGGGGCAGGGAGGTGTATTCGGCGAAGGTGCCGTGGCGGTTGACGATCCCCAGCACGGTGCGATATTCGCAATGAGTGGGATAGCCCTTGCGGCAGGGTTCGCAATCGCCACACACGGCGTTAATCTCGCCGACCACGCGCGCGCCTACCCAGGAGGGATCGGGAGCCTGCATCACTTCGCCGACGAATTCATGTCCCAGGACGCCGGTGTAGGGGTAGTAGCCTTTGACCAGTTCCAGGTCGGTGCTGCAGATGCCAGCCAGGCGCACCCGGATCAGGGCTTCTCCAGGCACGCTGGGGTCGGGAAGGGTGCGAAGGGAAAGGTGATGGTTTTCGAGCCAGAGGGCTTGCATGGGGTTCTCCTGTTGGGAAGGGGGAGCGCACGGAGGAAGGAAACCACGGAGGCACGGAG
>FWWL01001908.1_pt1 | contig 46687 bp, 36 predicted proteins | sample 2228331 | NCBI WGS metagenome assembly FWWL01 (sample SAMEA103939775, study PRJEB20133) | metagenome | reverse complement strand
TGCTCCGCTTGTTGCCGACGCTCAAAATAAAGATAATGCTCAAAGAGCTGCGGAGTGTCCGCTGACAGCCCCGCCTCCAACGCCTTCTGCAACGCCTGCCGATCAGCTTCGTTCATCGCCTGCACCTCCTCTGCCTCCTGTGAAGAACACGCCAACCACTCACGAAAGTGCTGAAGATGCTCCTCCATCTCCTTCCGCCTGCGATAATACGATTCTACCCATTCGTTCGGATCGGGCGGCTGATCCACATACTTGTCCATCGCCCGTACAAAGGCATCAAAAACTACAAAAGTTTGCCACAGATAGCGTCCGCCTATCAACTGCTCCACGGGATAAGCTACCCGCTCCACAAACTCTAAGGTTTCATCGTCGTAATATTCCAGAAAGGGCAGGGGTTCACTAGTGACAATCTCGACACAAGGCGGTACCTTCCACTGTTCGCGCTGCCAGTTTGGCAGGCGTCCCAGCCGATGCACGGGAGGCACTGCCCGCATAAGCTCCTCAATCTTATATAAGTCAACCAGTTCTATATCGATGGCTTGGTTTGGGTGGAGGGTGGTCATCACGGTGGGGTCAGGCAAGGTGGGGTAGCGTGGGGCAAAGGCATAGACCAGCATCTGGTTGGTTTTGCGGCTGACCCGTGCGACGACGATCAGGGCATAGCCCCCCGAAGGAAGTCCCAACGCGACGCATTCGCCCTCTTCAAACGGATAGGTCTTGCGTTTTCGGCTCATTCGTGCCTCCTTTTAGAGGGTACCTTACCGGAGTCCCCATTTTCGCAAGAACTGTTCCGCAGCGCGTTGATACTCGTCGCGCCTTGGATTGCGCGGGGAAACAGGGCGTCGTCGATTATCACGCGGATGATACTGGTCATAGAGATGTTGCTCCAATCCTCGCTGCTCAGCAGGGTCATCGGTCTCATATGTGCGCTCAAACTTGTATCGCTCCTTGTCTTTATATCTTCCGCGTCTATGTTCTTTTTCCCGTCGCTTGAAATCATTGGTTCTACCGACATAGACCACCTCACCACTTTGTTTGTCGCGAATGGTATAGACACCACCTTTGGGCTTTTTCCCTGTTGTAAGTTGATTTTTTGCGCCCCCAGCACCCCGTGTGAGCAGGCGGTCGTGCACCGCCCCCACCAAGTGCCCCGCCAAATACCACTCATCGCACGGCTAAATGGGCGGTGCGGGGACACGGGGGCAGATTACCATTTTAGGAAAAGCTACTTGAGAAGATGCTCTATACCACCAACCCCATATCTCTACCCTCTCAAACACAAAGACGCCGATATAAATCCTCCAAAGCCCCCACATAAGATGGTAAATGACCCTTAGCAATCGCTACTTGATAGGCTTGTTCCAAATATGCACAACACCGTTCCCTATCCCCTTCCAACCAGTAAAGAACCCCTAACAGCATCCAGGGGTCTGAAGGCTGAAGGCTCGCCCAACCAGGAAGAGGGTAACCCCCAATCCGTTTTATCTCCTCCAAATAATTTTCTAAATATCTTATCACATCTTGGCGCCCTTGAAAACGCTGTAGAAAAGGGAGCCCCCACTGCTCTACTTCATCCCGAACCTCTTGCTGGATGCACGCATCCGCTGACAGAGGGGCACTGAAGTGCAATACCCACCACTTTTGTCCTTCAGCAAAACGAGGAGCCACAGGGTTCAAAGTACCCGCACCTGCCCATAGGATGCAATGGTCTATAGTGGGCAAAGATGGCTCGGAGTGGTTCGGGTCAAAGATAGAGAGAACTTGAGGTACATAAATCCCGTAAAAGAGGGCAAAGTCACACCTTCTTGACACATCATCCCAGTTGCATGCTACTTTCAATAGAGCGCTTAGTTCAGCCAGTTGCTTATAGTAGGTTGTGCCGCGTTTTTTGAACCCTGCGAGTTGCAATGAGGGCTCCACTGCCTGTTTCAGTATCTGGTTCAATCGTCCTTTGAGTTGCGGACGTAAAGCCGCTGGGGAAACTGCCTCTTCTTTCTCCTGCAGAGTTGATGGTGCACTCGCCCTTTGCCCCTCCTCAGAAGAACATAGACGCTTCAGTAAGCCCTTCTTGTGTTTTTGCCACCACTCGTGCTTAGTTGCGCGCAAGTCTTCCCGCAAGTACCGACATGCACGCTCTTTTTCGCCTGCTAACCAATACAGGATACCAAGATGGGTGAGAATAAACGAGTCGCTCGGCACAACATCGTAACCCACTCGTCCAATGTCATCAATATGTATTTTTAGATACTCCAAAGAATCAATCACATCTTTCAGCTCACGAAATCGCTCGTAGAAAGGCAGTAAATCATCTTTAATCAATGACTGTATTTCTTGGATAATCCGACTATCTACAGTGGCTTCGTCATCAGCTCCAAGCTCCCACCACCGATGCGTCTCATGCTTGGGCACATAGCGAATGAGACAGTGGCTCTCATCGGCTTTTTCAGGTGTTAGGGGTTCCCAGTGATAGTAAAGGAGGTTCCAAGCCTCAGGCACAAGAATTCCACCGCCAATAGCGAACCGACATTTCTCGGCAGTATTCCATCGACTTCTATCCACATTGCAAATCCACCACAAAGGGCCTAACGGTTTTCGATAAATATATGCAGCCCGCCTAAACCCATGCGGTATCAGGATAGGGTCTACTGCTTGCCGTATGAAGTGCCGAAAACGATTTCTTAGATTCATGTAATGCCATACCTCCTACAGCCAGCAGGAAATCTTTTCTTTTTCTCAGTTCCTTCACCAAGCTCTGCTCATAACCTAACTATAATTCCCCATTCCCTCTCCTGAACTCTGCTCGTAGCCTAACACACCACTCTCCACTTTCGATTGCAGCAGCTGATGGACAGTCGTCAAATCCGCCTCTGGAGGAACGCTTACACCCACTACCTGTGTATCTTCGCTCGGCTCGCAGAGACACTTAAGAGAGCGTAATGCATCAATGACTTCAATAAGAGAGCGATGCTCATTAGACCATACACGCAAGGTGATGTGCCACGACACTTCTACGATATCTACTTTATGACCACCTGTTCGTGTCTCCCTAACTCTTAACCAATCACCCAGGGATATCTCGTAAACATAGAAGGGAACACAGCATATCTGGAAGGCATCCTTTTGCGCGTCATAAGCTGCCCATAGTTGTTCATAAAGTCGTTCGCCTGCTTCGGCAACAATCGGTATTAGGAGTGCGGAGTTGATTCGGTCTCGCCATACTGGATGTGGGTGCGTGTAGATGGCATCAGGTAAGGCATGCAGCACCTTGTCCCAGCTACAGCACACTTGATATGGCTCCAACCAACCTGTCTCAAACGACAATAAACCCTCATCTTCTAAGTTTTGCAGTAGTTGGTAGGCGTTCGTTGCGTTTTCAATCCCTCTCACGCTCACTGCAATTAGCCCTGAATCCTTCGTTTCCCAGACACCGCCTATCTTAGCTCTAATCATATCCAGGATGCGTGACCTTTCCTCCAGAGGGGTGGAATTCAGCCAAATGCGCAGGGTATACTGCTCTGAACGCTCAACAAGATTGGAAACGCATTTCAAATTGTCATGATGGATGGTGACTTGGACTAAGTCGTCTAAGTGGATATTGTAGCAAAAGAAAGGGACACTACAGACCTGATAAACTTCCTCTCTCACTTGTTTCGCCCAAAGCTGTTCCACATGCAGGCCGCGCTCGTCGGCAAGCGCATAAATGAGCGCGTCTGCTTCCCACTCATCAGCGGGGCGTGAGTGATAATGAATTTTTGCTAACTCACCCAGCGAACTCATAAGTGGATTATACCCTTTTATCTTCGTCTTGGCCAGTGAGGAGGAGGCCACGGTCCCTTATAATTGGAGGGAGGTGTTTTGGGATAATCCCCTGCCCCCTTAGACCGATTGCAGTGTGGGCATGTACGTTGAGCATTGTCTAAAGTGTTGTTGCCACCTCTGCTTTTTGGGATAATATGGTCAACTTCATTTGCCCCAGGCATTCCGCAGAAAACGCAGATATCTGGATCGCGAGCAAATACCTCCTCTTTGGTTTTTTTAGAGAAGGGCTTCCCTGCACCAGGACCACCAGCAGAACCTGGTCTAAGAGGTGGTAAAAAATTTGTATTGGAACCCACTTCTGAAGATGCTTTCCTTCCAGCACTGCCCGTGCCCCTCTTGGCTGCCCCAAGCGCTCCCCCGCCCCCAGCGCCGCGGGTGAGCAGGCGGTCGTGCACCGCCCCCACCAAGTGCCCAGCCAAATACCACTCATCACACGGATCACGCGGCTCCCAACGCGGTAAATCTAACGCATCGCACAACCAGTCGCGAATGTTTTTCGTCAGCCCACCAGTGAGCCGATCGCCCCAACCCGCAGCAAAATGGGCGGCGTTGTCTATCGCATCTAACCCATCAGGGTCTACAGCGTTGAGGGGGTCGTTCCCACAATACCGATACAGGTTCGGGTCGCCTGAAGCAACATCAATCGGGTCTCTCTGGAGCCATCTGCCTGTGCGCGGGTCGTACGCCCGTGCGCCCACATGGTACAAGCCTGTGCCTGCATAACAGTCCCACTCATACCCATACGCCCCGTTCCACCGAAACGGCTGAACTGTCGTCTCCACGCTGGGCGGTATCGGGTTCCCCCAACTGTCGTAGTGATACACATCCGTGGCTGTCCCCTCAGGCGACAGCAAAACCCGCACATGCCCCAGCCCGTCCACCACATAGTAGCGGGTGTCCGCCCCGTTCGTGTAGTCCAACCGCGCGATAGGTCCCAGCGGACCCCATACATATTCCGTTAGCACTTGTCCACTCTCGGCATCCACTTCTGCCAACAGCGTGTCGCCCTCGTATAGCCGATAGAGGCGCGTCCACGCCCCCTGCCGATAGACCGCCAACCCCACCCGACGCCCCAAGCTGTCATACACTTGGTTCAGCGACACATTCGCGGAGCCACTCACGGCGTTCGTCAGGTTGCCCCACACATCATACTGGTAGCCCCAGCTCAGCGACCCGGCACTTTGCCCGTAGTTGAACTGCACAATCAGCAGGTCGCTGTCATCCACGCGCCCGTCGCCGTTCAGGTCTTCGGGACAACCCTGCGGACATTCCTGACCAAACTTGAACATCACCTGCAGTAAATCGCTATCATCTACATGTCCATCCCCGTTCACATCGCCTTCGATGGGGGTGGGCGAATTCCACAGGCGCGCCCGTTCGCCATTCGGTGTGTAGGTCAGATACCAGTTGTAGCTGCCCAGCCACGGATGGCTTCCGCCCACCCACAAGAGTTGGTTATGGCTGTAGCGCCAGTCGGTGGCGTTGTCGCCCCAGCGGGTCAGATTGCCAGCGGGGTCATAGGCAAACCCGTTCTGCTTGACCTCGTTGCCGATGCGCCTTCGTTCGTAGGCTAAGCTACCATCAAAAGCGTAGTCATACCGCCACTCGATGAGGGGACCCGCCACCAGCTGTTCTTTTGCCACGCGCAGAGTGCCATCGGGATAGTAGCCGGGGTCGTCGGTGGTTCCCCGATAGTCAAAGCGTGCCACCTCTTGCCCATTTAGCCTGTAGGTTAGCAAGCCGATGGCGTGAGGAACTTGTGCGTCGGCGTATTCTATCGTGGCGCTCAGCTCGCCTGCAGGCAGATAGACCGTTTGATTTTGCACGCGCCCCGCATTATCATAGCTCCACTCGGCAAAGAGTTGGTTGCCTTGATAGAGCTGGAGGGGGCGCCCAGCGCCGTCGTAGGTGTAGCGCCACACACTGCCCCACGAGGTGAAAAACGCCTGCACATCGGCGGTGCGTGTCCCCTCTGGTGTGCGATACTCGTACCACCAAGCATAGGTGCCGATGGGGAGCGTAATCGACTCGCCCAACAGCCAGCCAGTATGGGCACTGGTCAGATTATTGTTGGGGTCGTTGTCCTGATTACGAGGGTCGATAGCGACGCCAAAGTTCGGGTCATCGGTGTCGTACCAGAAACGCAGTTCGATCTCTGGTTGCCAGGTCTGTCCTGTACGGCGCGAGCGCTCTGCCCTGCCCAGTCGTCCTGCATCGTCGTATTCGAACCCGTGTCGAATCAGTGGGTTGCCTTGAGCGTCGTGTTCGTGCAGGGATTGTATCCAGCCGTTGGGCGTATAGTCAAAGGTGGCGAAGCGTCCGTCTTGGCGTCTCCATAAGCTAACTCTGCCACAGCAACTGTAGTCGAAGGTTTCTTCATTCGTATCGCCCAGATGATGAATTCCTCGTAGCTCGTCGTGCAAACCGTAGCGATATTTTAGGACAGACTTACGTTCTCCATCCCGCACATATTCCAGTCGTCCTGCTCCATCGTAGCGTAGCTCCGCATACAGCTGTTGGGAGTTACTGAGGGGTTCCTTCAGCCAGATTTCACGCAGATGACCCGCTGGTGAACCGCTGTCCAGCTCATAGTCATAGCGCAGTTCCATCAGGCGCCCTCGCGGGTCGGTATAGCGCTTGAGGAACAAGCCGTCGTATTCGTATTGCGCTTGACCCGCTTGCTGTCCCCCGTAGCCCCAGCGTAGGCGCAACGGCTGACCCATCAGAGTCCATTCTGTCTCCTGCCACAGGGGGGTGGTAGCGTTCATAGGAAACAGCTCGACTCGGCTGGGACGCCCAAACAGGTCATATGCTGAGACCCACACCTGCCGACCTGTGGGATCGACCACGCTCTGGAGCTTGTTTGGATAAGGACTATTGATGCCCCAGTAGTACAGTTGCCACCAGCCTGAGCGCCCTGGCTCGGTAAACGCCGTCAGCAAGCCGTTTGCCGAAACCTCAGCATACGGAGCACCATTGAAGGTGTAATCGAACCGCCAAGTGAGGGCAGGGTCGTTGCCAACCTGAATGTGAGTTGGGGCTGTGGGCGGGTTGGGATGGCTGGGGTAAGGGAGGTCCGCATGCGATTGGGCATACTGCACGCTCGCTTCTCCCAACGCACCCCCTTGCACTTTCAAGCCACTCAGCAAGGTGTCGGCACGATCGGGCACATACTCAAACTGCCAGATGGTATTCTGCCGATCGATATGCGTGGTGATAGCAAAGGGGTGCTCACCTGAGTAAGCAAAGAACTCTTGCCAGCGGGGATTGGGGTCAAAAATGGGTTGACCGTTTGCGTCGCGCCCAATCTGGTCATAGGTTGCACGCGCCATCACCTGACCTTGCTCGTTGAAAGTGAGTAGCTCCCGTTCCCATGCGCGATTGGGGTCATTTGGCGTAAAGCTGGGGCGGATGACCTCCAGTTCGGTGAACATCCCCGTCCCGCGTTGCCATCGGTGGAACATATTCGCAGTGAAATTACCTTCAGGACGCTCTCGTGTGATGCCCGTCCAAAAGATTGTTTCCCCTGTATAGTTATACCGATAGGCTTCCGTAGGATAGGCACCGACACGCATTGCTTGCAAGCGTCCTCGCAGGTTTTCGGGCACTTGACCATAAGCATGGACATACATGTCGCGTTCTCGGTCAGGTATGGGCACCCAGCTCAAACGCGTCTCCATCTGCGACATATCGCTTGCACTTTTTAGAGCGAACTTGTCGGTGGGCGGTGAACTCTCCACTCCCGTTTCCATCTGTGCCCGCACGGTTTGTCCCTGAAGGGGATAGTTCCAGACCAGTGTCCAGCTGGGAGCATTGCTTTCTACAGGCACCTGTCCAATTCGCACCGCTTGCCATTCGTCGATAAGCGCAAAGTAGTACACCTCGCCCGTCTGACGATCCCAGCGGAGTCCCCGCCGTGTCTGCAAGTCGCGAAGCACCAGCCATTGCCCTGCAGGGTTGTAGATAAAGCCACCTTGCGCGTTGTAATCTCCTGTCTGCACACTCCAGCGATTGCCATTCGGAGAGGTGATTGCCAGCTCAACGGGGTTGCCGTTGCTATCTATGCGGAACATATTGTCGTGCAAGCGCGACTTGTAGCCTCCACCCCAACCTGCTAGTTGTGCAGGACGACCGAAACGATAGACCCAACTTCCCCCTTCCCGAATGCGCCCTGGCGGTCCCCCATACAATACAAAGCCTCGGACCATACCAGTCTCATCGACATCCGCTTCCAGCCGGGCTTGAACCCCTTTAGAGGGCACAATGGTCCATATCTCGGTAAAGATGCTTGGGTTGTTAGGATCGCGGTTTCCCGTGATGAACGCAAGAAAGCGCATCGCACTGCCGTTGGCATCGTAGACCGTGAGTTCGCGCACCCGTTTCGCCTCATCGGGCACTTCCCCGCTTAGGATGGCTTCGGTGGGTGTCCCACGCCAGGCAGTGTTGCCCGGCGCGATGCCTGGCAAGCGTCGCTCGCCAGAGGAGAGCACGACACACATCCGCTCCAGCCCAAAGAACCAGAATGGTCCCAGGGTGCCGTTGGGAGTGGGGGAGGAGACATAGAAGTAGCCTGAATGAAGGACATCGAGCGCAGGAAAGGGCAGTCCAAACCCTGTTTGCCCAGTGGCAGGCATTAGCAAGATGCCCTCACATAGCCAACCGTTGCCATCCACTGCCCCTGTGCCTGAACCTAAGTAGATGGCATCGCTGGAGAAGCAAATCTGCTGAGGTGGCGTTTCGTCGCCAGTCGTATCATCGCCATCAACAGGTATGACCGTGCAGATTTGAGGCAACTGAGCGTGAACCGACAGATGTGCAATTCCTAAAAGGAACGCAACCGTGAGTACTACGGCATACGCCTTATGCTTCTTCCCCCCCGCTGAATTGGCGCGGGTTGTGAGGGTTGCTCTGTATAATCCGAGTACCTTTCTGAACATAGCGTTCCTCCTGTGCCTGTTCGGAATGGTTCGGGTTTGCTCACCTATATTATAGCACATTTCGGCGCGTTTGTCAAGGGGGTGTTCGAAAAATCAGGATTCGTAGCATGGGCATCCTGCCCATCAGCCCAACCGTAGCACGGGCGGGACGCCCGTGTGCTTGCTTGGGCGAGACGCCCAAGCCACTTTTTTTTTTCGAACACCCTCAGTGGGGAGCCCGCCTTGGCACTCCACTCATAGCCAGCCCTTGTTTAGGGTAACAACTCATTGATGGGGATGCGGGCTTCGGGGCGGGCGAGGGGAGCGATGGAGTCGGATTTGCTGAGGTGCAATACGGTCTGGTACGCGGAGCCGTAGGGCGCGCGTGGCTGGGGCGCAGGGTCACGGTACACCTCCACCACGCCTGCCTTCAAGTTTACCAGCCAGTATTCGGGAATGCCCACGCTGGCATATAGACTACCTTTGACCTCGCGGTCGGTCTTGAGCGATGCCTCAGCAATCTCCACCACCAGTAGTGCCGTGCTGGGGTGATGCTCCTTGTAATCGCGTGGACTACCCGGCACAACGGCGATATCGGGATAGGGTTCATCATAGGGGGTCAAGGTCAGGGGGAGCTGAGGGCGCACATCGTAGCCTTCACCGAAGGCGCGCTGTAAAGCAATCTCCACTAACCGCACGGCTGTTGCATGAGGGCTTCGCATAGGTGTCTCCCGATGGACAATCTCGCCCGCGAGCAGTTCGAGCCGCTCATCGTCCGCGAACACATTCGCCTCCAGCAGGCGTTCGAACTCTTCGGTGGTAATCAGCCGACGGTTCGGAAGGTTCAGCCGTTTGGAGGCGCGTGGGGGTGTCCCCTTCGTCTGCAAGTGCGGCACAGGTGCACGGCTCATCGTCTGTTCCCCCTGCTCTCAGATAATCGTGCGGCGGGTGTCGTCCGGACGCGCGTCGGGACGGATGGGTTTTATGCTGGCGACATTCTCCGGCTCATAGTCGATCAGCTTGAGCCAATCTTCCATCGCGTCCGACTTGGGGAAGATTTCGTTCTCGCGGTACTCCATCTCGATGGCGTGGCGCAGGTCATCGGGTCGGATGCCGTGCGCGCCGTTGGGGTCATCGATGGCGCGGCGGATAGCGAACTCTTTCGCGCGATCGACCACCGATTTAATTAGCGCGCCGCTGACCAAATCGCGCCAGTAGAGCGTTTCGATGCCCCCATTCCGCAGGTAGACCTGCAGGAACTCGGTGTCGGGCGCCTTGCGCCACAGGTACTGCACCGCGTTCTCGATGAGGCACTCGCGTGCCTCCCGCGGGTTATCATATTGCGCCACGAACTCTCCATCGAGCGGGATGTTCTCGTGCAGGTAGATGCCGAAAATCTCGGCGGTTGCGTCGCGGTCGGGGCGCTTCACCTTCACTTTGCGGTCGATGCGTCCTGGGCGCAGGATGGCGGGATCGATGTAATCGGGTCGGTTCGAAGTGAGCATCACCACCACATTTTCGAGGCTGACCAGCCCGTCCATCTCGGCGCAGAACTGTGGCACAACGGTGTTGGAGATGTTGAGCCATCTGCCTGAACTGCGCACGCGCAGAATCGATTCTGCCTCGTCGATAAAGATGAACACCAAAAAGCCCTCACGCGCCTTCTCACGAGCAATCGCGAAGATTTCGCGCACCATTCGCTCCGTCTCGCCCAGCCACATGTTGAGAATTTTGGGACCGCTGATGTACATAAAATACTCCTTCACAGGTTTGCCGAGCCGCTCGGAATATTGGCGTGTGAGATTGTAGGCGGTCGCCTTGCCGATGAGCGTCTTGCCACAGCCGGGCGGACCGTAGAGCAGAATGCCTTTGAGGGGTTGCTTGTCGAACCGTTTGAAGATTTCTGGGTGCAGAAGGGGCAGTTCGATGGTCTCGCGAATGAGCCGAATCGCCTCTTCCTGCCCGCCGATTTGGCTCCATTCGATGGGTGGCACCTCTTCAAAGTAGTAGTCGCGCACCTCTTGGTGGGGGATATGCTCGATGGCGACCTTGAAGTTCGGCTCCAGTCGCACCTCGTCGCCTGGCTTGATGGCTTTTTCAGCAAGGTCGCTGGAGCGGAACACGATTCGGGAGGTCATTCCTTGAGGGTCGGTCGCCACGCGCAGGCGCTGGTCGTCCAGCACCTCTTGCACCTTCACCACGGGACCCGCGGGGTGATAGCCCAGGTCGCCAATCACGGCGAACGCCTCGTTGACCTTCACGCGCGTGCCCACCTTGAACTCTTTGTTCTCCAGCATGGGGTCGATGTTGGCGTAATATTCGCTGTCGCCAATTGCGACCATCGCGATGTCCTCATCGGGCGAGCCGAGAAAGACGCCGATGCGATTGGCAGGTGAGGTGAGTTTTTTATACGCCTCTTCGTACTCCTGAATCGCCTGAATCGCCTCCTGCATCTGCTTCTCATCGACTTCCAGCTGGTGGCGCAGAAGTTGGAGCAGTCGGATCAGGCGCAGGTCGGTACGGGGCGCGATTCGCATAATCTCATCGAGGATTGCCAGCGCGCGAATCTGCGTTTCGGGCATCTCCTCGAAAAAGTCGTCCTTATCATAGCGCTGTGCCATAGGGTGAATGACCTCCTCGCTTCTACCGCTATTATACCCCACGCCCTCCCGAAAGGTTCCTACCATAGGGTAAATCGCCTGTGTCTATGGGCGGACCTCAGTGCCCGTTGCTCGATGTGGTAAAATTGCATTTAGGTGAGTTTGATGGGAGCCACTGTTGATGTTGAGGCGATTTATGAATCGGGCGTGTTCAAGCCCATCCAGCCGCTGTCGCTGAAGGAAGGTCAGCGCGTGCGCTTGCGTATAGAGCCGTTGCTCACATCCGACGAAGCGAAGCGAATGGCTGAAAGCCATTTGGAGGCGTGGCAGCGCCTCTTGTCAGGTCTCAGTGAGACTGAAATTGCTGAGATCGAGACAATTGCTCTTGACCGACGCCGCTTCTCACGCCATATAGCTGAGGAGGCATAGCTAAATGCCCGCAAGCTTGGTCGATACGGACATTCTGTTAGAGATTATCAAAGGAAGGAACCCTTTTGTCATTGAGCATGCTCGACTGTATCTTCAAGTTCATGGAAGGTTTATATTTTCTATTATCACTTACTATGAGATACTTCGAGGATTCAAGGTACGAGCAAGCACAAATCAAATTGCTGAATTTGAACGGCTGTGTGCTCAGAGCATGATTTTGCCAATTACGGAGCCTATCGTGACACAGGCAGCTGAGATGTATGCTTATCTGTATCAGCGTGGTGAGCTTATACCTGATGCCGACCTATTGATAGGAGCAACGGCGATCGTGCATGGCTTAGTGCTGATTTCACGCAACCGAAACCACTTTGAACGGTTACCTGGGTTGGTGATATTAGACTGGACATCTCAATGAGGCTAAAATAATTGACTCCACTGAATCCACCATCCGCAGCGGGCGTCGGGTAGGTCGGTCGCGCGCAGGTGGCGCGTGCGGTAGCGCAGGCTGAGCAGGCTTGTGGGCGTTGCCTGGTAGCCCAGCTGGAGATCGAACTGGTAGCCGCGCTCGCCGGGCAGAAAGTCGTGGAACCGCCCGATGTTAATCCCATCCATCGCGAGGAACCACCGCCCATGTTCCCACTCGAAGCGGGCATAGAGTCCTCGTCGGTTGGCTCCAAAGGGGTGTCCCATCGGCAAGCCTTTGTAGGAGTAGGCATAGCGCGGGTCGTGCCCCGCTGAGCCGTAGGTGCCACCGTTTTCTGTGCCGTCTGTCAGCACGCCTTCCAAGATGAGGCGCGTGTTGGGCGTTGGCTTCCAGCGGAAGCCCAACAGGGTAGCGACCTTGCGCGGGGTATTCGCACCGCGCCCGCCCAGAAAATCGGGCGCACGCATATCATCGATCAACCAGAACAGGTAGAGCCTGTCGGTCGTGTTGAGCTGATAGATAACCCCCAGCTCTGCCAGATAGTTGAACCAGCCGGAGCCAATCTCGGCGCGGCTCATCCACTTCTGGTAAAGGTAATAGGGCACGAGCTGGCTCAGCACGCCGTTGGGCAGTTGCAGGGCTTTGAACGCTTCGGCTGCCGAGAGGCTCCAGCGCGAATCGAGGGCGCGGGTAAAGCGTCGCCCACTCCACCAGACCGTCCGCCCATCCTGCTCGAACTGGGCAAAGAACTGTTCGAACTGCCATGTGCCGATAAGCGGCAGGCGCATCGGGAAGGCGACGCGGGCATAGGGCACGGGGGGCATCGCGTCGTTGATAAGAAGCGCACCGCTGTAGCCGCCCGCCCAGCGCAGGTTCGCCCGACCCAATTGCCACTCCCACGCGCCGGTGCGGAAAGTGAGGCGTGCAAGCGGGAAGGTGTCAAAGGCGGAAGGGTTCGTTCCCTCGCGCCGCGGGGTGTCGCTCCAGACCATCTCCAGCAGGGCTTGCTCCCCCAGCGCGAACAATCCAGCCACCCGATAGGTTCCCTTCGCAGGGGTTGCCCAGTTGCTATCACGCGGATAGCCGAAGCCATCCAGCGTGGTCAATACCACGCCCTGCATAGGTTTCAGCTGGGTGGAGGTTGTGCACGGGTGGGACGCCCGTGCCACAGTATCCAAGCGCCAGCGCAGGAACATCGCCCGCGCCTCCGCGTCTTGACGAGGCAGAAGTTGCAAAAACTCATCCAAGCTGAGCGGTGTGCGGGCAAGCGTGGCGGGTGTGGGCGTAAGGTGGGCAAGGAGGTCGTATAGCGGGTCGTCGCGCGCAGGCAGCTGCTGGGCGAACAGCACTGGTGGCAAAAGCAGTCCCAGGGTGAACACCCCAAGTTTCATGCCTGCACCACCCCGTGCTTGGACAGGGGTGGCGTGCGACGCCCAGTCGCCAGCTCCATCAGGAAGGCACGCGCCTCGTCTGCCCGCTCCTTGTCGCACAGCTCAATCAACAGCTCCAGTTGACCGCGCAGCCATTCCCAGTCGGGCGCGTTGCCGTTGCGCACCCGCCGAATCTTCTCATAGGCGGTCGGCTCTAAGTCCTCTTCCGAATAGCACAGCTCCTCATGCAGTTTCTCGCCAGGGCGCATGCCAGTGTAGATAATCTTGATGTCTTTCTCAGGCAATAACCCATAGAGGCGGATGAGGTCATACACCATATCGACAATCCGCACTGGCTCGCCCATGTCCAGAATAAAAATGTCGCCTTTGCTGGGTAATGCGCCTGATAGGAGCACGAGATGGACGGCTTCCGAGAGGCTCATGAAGTAGCGGCGCATCTCGGGGTGAGTGATTCGCACGGGACCGCCGCGCTCAATCTGCATCTGGAGGGTGGGGATCACACTCCCGCGGCTACCCAGCACATTGCCGAAGCGCACGATGGCGAACTCTGTGTCGCTCTGTTGAGCCAGCGCGCTCACAATCATCTCGCCCACCCGTTTGGTTGCCCCCATAATGCTGACAGGCTTGACCGCCTTGTCGGTGGAGATGTAGACAAACTTGCGGATGCCATGTCGCACCGCCTCCTCCGCCATGACCCATGTGCCCAGCACATTGTTCTTGATGGCTTCGATGGGGTTGCTCTCCATGAGGGGCACATGCTTGTGGGCGGCGGCATGGAAGACGAGGGTGGGTTGTTCTTGGCGCATGACGCTGGCGATGCGGGTGGCGTCCCGCACATCGGCGATGACACAGCGAGGTTCATAGCCGAAGTCGGTCATCATCTCCTGCTCCACCTGATAGATGCTGTTCTCGCCCTTGCCCAGCAGGATGAGGCTGGCGGGACCCACTTGCACCAACTGGCGTGCCAGCTCACTGCCGATGGAGCCACCTGCACCGGTAATCAGCACCCGCTCGCCCTCCACATAGTCGGAGACCGCTTTCATGTTGAACACCACAGGTTGGCGGCGCAGGAGGTCTTCGATATGGATGTCGCGAATTTGGGTGAGGCGCACATTGCCCTCATGCAGAGTGGGGATGGAGGGCACGATGCGCACACGCGCGTGGGTCTGGCGACACAGATTATGGATTCGGCGGATGACCTCGCCCGGTGCGGAGGGGATGGCAATCACGATTTCTTGCACACGATGTTCCTCCGCGATGCGTGGGATGTCCTCGGTGGTGCCTAGGCAGGGATAGTCGTGGATGCGGATGTGCCGTTTATTGGGGTCGTCGTCCACGAAGCCAATCACGCGGTACTCGCTGGTGGGGTTGCGGCGTGTTTCGCGCATCAGCATTTCGCCTGCATCGCCGCCGCCCACGATGAGGGTGGTGCGCCCTGCCTGCGTCTGCCCTACGCCCGCCTGATACCACTCATAGAGGCGACGCCCCACACGCGAAAAGGTGAGGAACCCCAACACAAGGCAGCCGAACAGCACAGGTTCCGCAAAGCGGAACTCCCGATGAAAGAGATAGCTCCAGCTGAGTGTGAGCAACAGGTTCGCAAAGGTCAGCGCGGTGCTGACATGGATGATGCTAAAGATGTCGGATAGCCCCGCATAGCGACTGTGCACGCGGTACAGCCCCCGCGCAAGCAGTAAACCCAGCCCCAGCAACACCAGTAGCGGCGCGACACCGCCGAAAAAAGCGCGGTCCGCCACCTGATAGCGAAAGTCATTCGCCAAGCCGACCGCCAGCGCTAAGGCAGAAGCGATAATCAGCGCGTCCGTCAGGGCAACCCAGACAAATCGTCCGTTGGAGTTTAATCGCTCCCGCCAGAGTTGCCCGAACCGCCCTACCTGTTTCAATTTCTCCCTCCGTAGATGTTCTTTGCGTCTCAAGCTCCTCACCAGAGGGGCGAGGTTTGGTGAGACGCGCTTAGCCGTCCTGCAATACTCTTAGTATACCTACCCTGTTCTATAGACGCTTCAAGAACCCAGAAGGATTTCCCCTCTCAGCTTTCCAGCTGCTGGAAGAAGGCGGGCTGGTCGCGCCAGCGCTCGCGCACCTTGACCCATAGTTCCAGATAGATATGCCGATTGAGCCATAGCTCCAACTCCTCGCGCGCCTGCTTTCCAATCTTTTTGAGCATTTTGCCCCCTTCGCCAATCACGATGCCTTTGTGCGACTCGCGCTCCACATAGATGGTGGCAGCAATCGCAAGGATGCCGTTCGGGCGCTCCTCCCATCGCTCGATCGCCACGCCAATACCGTATGGCACTTCCTGATAGGTGTTAAGCAGAACCTTCTCACGAATGATTTCCGCAGCGAAGAGACGCGCGGGCTGGTCGGTGATTTGGTCGGGTGGAAAGAACGGTGGGTTCGGTGGCAGGTGCTGTAAAATAAGATCTAATAACTTCTCGCAGTTGTGTCCTTTGACCGCGTTGGTCATCATCCATGCAATGTGCTGGGGCACAAGCTGCCAGTATGCCTCCGTGTGCGGTTTCACCTTATCGGGTGGCAGGCGATCCATTTTGTTCAGTACCAGAATGATGGGCACACGCGCCTCTTGTTTCAGAATCTCCGCGATTTGCTCATCCTCCGCACTGGGCGGACGCGACACATCGCACACGAACAGGATCAGGTCGGTATCAGGTAGTGAGCCGAGCGCGGTTTCCACCATCTGCTCGCCCAGCTTATGTTTCGGCTTGTGGATGCCGGGGGTGTCCACGAACACGATTTGCGCGTTGGGCAAATGAGCGATGCCCAGGATGCGTCGGCGCGTGGTCTGCGGGCGGGGCGAGACGATGCTCACCTTCCGCCCCACAAAGTGGTTGACCAGCGTGCTTTTGCCCACATTCGGCTTCCCAATCACCGCCACGAAACCCGCACGGAAATCGGAAGCAGAGGGCGATTCGCTCATTGTTCCGTTCCTTCCGTATGGCTCTCGCGCTCATGGGCGCAGGTCTCTGGAGCGCGGTCGGTGCGGGCAATGTAGCGCTCCATGTCGCGCAGGTCATGGAAATGGATGCCCGTCGCATTGCGCAGCTCGCGGGCGGTCATCTCCGGATGGGCGAACACCATCACCCGTTTGCCCTGTGCTCGCAGTGCCTCCACCACCCGCTCGAAGTTGCCATCGCCACTGAAAATCGCGCAGACATCATAATGCGGGAGCGTCATCAGCATATCGAGGGTCATATCGACCGTCAGTTCGACCCGCTCCCAAGGGGGTTCCTCGCGCGTGGCGTCGCAATAACCTTTGATGGGACGCATGCGCAGGACATAGCCCGAATGGAGCAGATAGTCATGGAAGGTCGCATCGCGTCCCTTCGCGCTCGGATCAAAGGCGGTGTAGTAGAAGGCATCCGCGACCTGCATGCCGAGATGCGTGCGAAAATAGCACAGCAACTTGCGATAGTCTAAGAACCATCCCAGTCGCTTCTGAGCGTAATACATGTTCGCGCCGTCCACAAAGATCGAAACCCGCTCCACCAGAAAAGCACCTCCTGCCAGTATGAGAAGGATACGCCGTGCGGTGAGTTTTTTCCTGCTGATTTGATAAGGGGCACGGGCGTCTCGCCCGTGCGAACGGCTTTCATACAATTCGTCGCTCCACAATCGCGACGGGGTCGAAGGTGCGCAGGCGCCAACCGATGGTGCCAAGCGCAAAGAGCAAAACCATTAGTGGTACAGGCAGTGTGTAGCGGTAGGCGATGGGGTCGAGCGGTTCTAAATAGAGTCCGCGCGGTTCCATGAGTGCCCACTTTGCCCAGTTGAGCACACCCATCGCCAGGAGCACGCCCAGCACCCAGCCCACCAGCACCACCAACACTGTCTCCCACGAGACCCGCGCGAGCAGACTCCGCCGCGTGTAGCCAATCGCCTGCAACAGTCCGAACTCCACCAGCCGCTGCTGAAAGTAGATGTTCGCCAGTAGCCCCATCATCGTCGCCAGCATCAGCGACACCAGTACCACCACGACCCCCGTGATGAAATAGAGGTTTTTGAACGCGCGATGGGTCTCTTGCCGAAGTTCTGCATAGGTCCATACGCGCGCTTGCTTACCGCGCAGGTTCTCGCGAAGCCACCGGTCCAGTTTCGGCTGTTGGCGCACATCGGCAGAGAATACCAGCAGGTTGCGCAGGGGTGGGAAGAAGTAGGTGCGGGTGAACTCCTCGCTGGTGATGGCGAGCCAGGTGTCGCCTTTGAGGATGCCGACCACACGCACAGGCACGGGCGCGTACTGGTCGGGCACAAGGGGTGACAGCACCACATCGCCTAAGCGCAGCTTTTTGTTGCGCATTAGTGGCTCCGAGAGCGCAACCTCAGGCGCGCCGGGTGCGGGATAACGCCCCGCGCCCAACTCCAGCCCACAGCGCGCTACCAACTGCTCCATCTTGTCGGTGGGCACGCCAAAAATCACGAAGGGCATCTTGCCCACGATGGTCTCAACGGTCATGAAGCAGACAATCGTCTCGTACACTTCGCCCACGCCAGATGCCTGTTCGACCAGCGCACGCAGTTCGGGTCTCAGCGCATCGCCCCCACGCGGTGTTATCGCAGCGAAGTAGCGGTTATAGTCATAGATTTTGAGGATGGTGCGGTCGATGGAGTTGAGCAGGGCGACCACGCAGGCGATGGTCAGCACCGCCAGCGTGAGCACCAATGTGAGGGGCAGGCTTCGTCCCGGATTGCGCCTTAAGAACAGCACCGGGGAAAGCGGATGACGCCTCATCGCCTTCGATTGTACCCTCCCACTGGATCGATTTCGGCTTCACGGGCGCACCCGCTGACAGCGCATAGGCAGTGGAACCGGTTGGGATCGCCACCAGCGAGCCGTCGGCAGGATAAGTGGTCAGAGGTAGCCCATTAGTCGCTATCGCAAAATCGAGCATCGGCGCGGTCGGGTGGCGCAGGAGCGCGCTCTTGTCTGGTGGGGATGCTGGCGATGTGGAACCTTTAGCCGTTGGGGAAAAGCAGGTACGACGAATTCGTCTCGCCGTACCTGCTTGGCAACCGCCTAACGCACAGGCTGACCTGTGGTGCAGTCGTACACAATCAGCCCGCCCGATGGATAGGCGCGTTTGCCCCACTGGAAGGCGTTCGGGTTCAGCGTTGCCTCCAGTTTCTGCCACCTTACATGCCCATCGGCATACACATAGTTGGCGCCGCCGGTGTGCCGGTCGGGACTGATGTAGGCGATTTTGAACTGACCGCCCGCGTTGTTGTTCTGTTGCGCGTAGCGAATCGCTGACCACGCCTGTGCAGGGGTCAGCGCACACACAGGACCCGTGACGCCCGCTTCGCCGTCGTAGGGGCGACCGTTATCAGAGACCCCGTTCGTGGGGCGGTGCGACTTAATCGCCGCGCCACCTGTGGGCGAGGTGTCGTTCAGCGCACCCAGCACATCGGTAATCTCGGCAACAGCAATCGTGTCCGCCACGCTATCCACCGCTGCCATCGGCACCACGCTCTGCGGCACCGCCGCATACTTCTTGCGGGGCAACAGCAGTTCATTCGGAATGTAGCTCAGCCGATCCGCCTGATAGTCCTGAACGCCCGGATACTGGGGCACCTGCCCCGGAGGGGCGTTCGACGGGTCGGTGAAGTTGGTCGGAGCGAACCCACCCAACTTGTGCGAGGGGCAAACCCACACCGTCGATTTGCCGCGCATCTGCTTGGTATATGGGTCGACCAGCCCACTCCAGTGGATGTAGCCGTTCGCACTGGTGGCACCGTTGCGATAGTAGTATGCCATCGGGTAGGTCTCTTCGAAGTCCTGCACATACATCATCAAGCCCAGCCCGATCTGCTTCTCGTTGGACACACAGGTCGTCTGGCGCGCTTTTTCACGCGCCTGAGCGAACACGGGGAACAGGATTGCCGCCAGAATGGCGATGATCGCGATGACGACCAGCAGTTCAATCAGCGTAAAGCCTGTCCGTCTCATAGCGAAACCTCCTTATAGTGTTGCGCTATGAGTTTGCTTTATCTGAAATTAAGATGGAGTTAATAATTTTTAAGAAAATGTTAAGGCTCGCTGACTTTTGGCAAAAGGGTGAGCAGATAGGGAGGTCGTTCTGAACAGGGGTATGTGGGTGCGCCCGCACAGGTATCAAGGCGATTCGGTTTCCAAGAGGGCGTCTTTCAGGGGGAAGGTGAGCATGCCGGTGCCGCCAGGGAACATCACGGTAATCAAGTGGTCGGTGGTGCGCATCACAATGCCGAATCCATACTGCGGATGGCGCACGCGTTGACCGGGCAGGAAGGGCGTTGTGGTGCGACTCTCTTGCTTGGCTTCGGCTGTCCCTTGCGTGAGGGAGGAATCCCCCCTCTGTCCCTCCTTAGGAAGGGGGGTAGAGGGGGTCCAGCTGCCATGCCTAACCGTCTCGGTAGGGCTACCGAACATCTGCTGATAGAGGGTGGGCGTTTCCAGCCCTTTCAGCGCGTGCAGGAAGGGTGACGGCTCGCTCCAGCGACGGCTCCCATAGTAGCGGCGCGACTGGGCGAACAGCAGGTGTAGTTCGTCGATGGCGCGGGTCATGCCCACATAGCAGAGCCGACGCTCCTCCTCGATATCGGCGGGCGTTTCAGACAGCGCGTGGGGCAGGAGCCCGTTCTCCAGCCCGACCATAAACACTACGGGGAACTCCAGCCCCTTTGCCGTGTGCATGGTCATCAACAGCACCTGATTGCCCGCTTCGCCCAGCGTGTCGGCGTCTGTCACGAGCGCGACATGCTGGAGGAAAGCGAGGGGCGAGGCGTCGCCGTGGGTCTCCTCTGCCGTCTCTTCGAACCGCTGAACCACATTCAGGAACTCGCGCACATTGCCCGCGCGATCCACCGATTCGGCGTCCTTGCGCTCTTCCAGCCAGGCGAGGTAGCCCGTGCGTTCGATGAGTCGCTTCACAAGCGGGGTCAGCCGTTCGCGCTCGGCAAGGGCACGCAGTTCCTCTATCATCACGACGAAACTTCCAATCGCCTTGACCATCTGCACGGGCATCAACTTCAGCAGTTCAGGGTCTTGCATCGCCTGATAGGGGCTGATGAGCCGTTCAGCCGCGTGCAGCTGAACGGCGAGCAGGGTCTGTTGCCCAATTTTGCGTGGGGGCGTGTTGATGATGCGCCGCAGGCTCACCGAATCGTTGGGATTGACAATCAGGCGCAGGTAGGCGATGAGGTCTTTAATCTCTTTGCGGTCATAGAAGCGCAACGCGCCCACGATGCGGTGCGGGATGCGCTCGCGCAGGAATCGCTCTTCAAACGCACGCGACTGGGCGTTCGTGCGATAGAGGATTGCGAAATCGCCGTAGTGTCGTCGCCCCAGATAGACCTGCCGCTGGATATATTCGGCAATCAGGCGTGCCTCTTCCTCCTCATCGCTGACGGGGGTGAGCGTCACGGGCGCGCCCGTGACGCGCTCGGTCCAAAGGCGTTTGGGCGCTCGCACCTTGTTCTGGCTGATGATGTGGAACGCGGCGTCCAAAATCGGCTGGGTGGAGCGGTAGTTGCGTTCCAGTGTGACCACCTTCGCGTCGGGGAAGTCCTGCTCGAAGCGCAAGATGAGTTCCGGCTCCGCGCCCCGAAAGCGGTAAATTGACTGGTCGTCGTCGCCCACCACGCACAGATTGCGGTGCGCGCCCGCAAGCAACCTAACCAGCACATATTGCGCATAGTTCACATCTTGATACTCATCCACCAGAATGTAGCGGAACTGCTGTTGATAGCGTTCCAAGACGCGCGGCTGCTCGGTGAAGAGGCGAATGGTGGCAAGCAGTAGATCATCGAAGTCGAGCGCATTAGCAGCTTGGAGCGCGTTCTGATAGCGGGGGTAGATGCTTGCCACGATGCGCTCGAAGTAGTCGCTGGCACGCGCAGCGTACTGTTCGGGCGTGATGAGGCGCTCCTTCGCGCGGCTAATCGCGTTGCGGATGGGGCGCGGGTTGAACTGCTTCTCGTCCAAGTCCAGTTCGCTCAGCACCTGCCGGATGAGGTCGAGCTGGTCGCCCTCGTCGTACACGAGAAAGTTTGGGGGGATGTCGATGGCGCGTCCGCTCTCGCGCAGGATGCGGGCGCAGATGGCGTGGAAAGTGCCCACCCACAGCCCCCGAATGTCCATCCCGAGCAGATGGCGGAGCCGCTCCTTCATCTCGTCGGCGGCTTTGTTGGTGAAGGTCACAGCGAGGATTTGGCTGGGCGGTATGCCGTGTGTGTAGATGAGGTTCGCGATGCGATAAGTGATGACGCGCGTTTTGCCGCTGCCCGCACCGGCGAACACCAGCAGCGGTCCATCCTTGTGCAGAACCGCCTCCAGCTGCTCCGGGTTCAACGCGCCCAGGTCCATCGGGGATAGTGTACCTGTTGAGGAAGCCCGTCCCGCTTCCACCCATCAACGGGGGAGGCACTAGCGCCCGGTGTGTCCGAATCCGCCTGCACCGCGCTCCGATTCGGGTAGTTCCTCGCACTCGTGCCATTCGATTTGGGCGATGGGCACGACCACCAGTTGCGCGATTCGGTCGCCCCGCTGGATGGTGAACGGCTCGTTGCCCCAGTTGATTAAAATCACGCCGATTTCGCCCCGATAGTCGCTGTCGATGGTGCCGGGGCTGTTCACCATGCCGATGCCATGTTGGAGGGCAAGCCCGCTGCGCGGTCGCACCTGCGCTTCGTAGCCGGGGGGTACGGCGATGCGAATGCCCGTTGGGATCAGGCGTCGCTCGCCCGGTTTCAGCACCACCGGCTCTTTTACGGCAGCATATAAATCAACCCCTGCCGAGCCGGAGGTGCGGTAGCTCGGCAGGGGCAGGTCGCGTGCCTCTGGCTCACGCCAGATAGCCACACGAATGGCGCATGGCGAAGAGCGAGTGGAGATACGCTTTCGCCTCATTTCTCAATCTGCTCTTTGCCCTCCCTGATGGCGGGCGGGATTTTGGGCAGGCGCACATAGAAGGTGGAGCCGACCCCCACTTCGCTCTCCACCCAGATGTGCCCGCCGTGAATCACCTCCACCAGGTGCTTCACCAGATAGAGACCCAGCCCTGTGCCGTACTGCTTGCGCGTGTCGCTGGTGTCCACCCGATGGAACTTTTCGAAGATTTTGGCGAGGTGCTCCTTCGGGATGCCCATGCCCTGGTCGGACACATAGAAAATGATGTGCTCGGGGTCTTCTTCCCACGCCTTCACGCGAATCTCGCCACCGTTCGGTGAGTATTTAATCGCGTTGCTCAGCAAGTTAGTCAAGATTTGATCCAGTTTATCCTCGTCGGCAATGAGGTGTGGCAAATCGGGCGGCACATCGTGAATAATCACATGCTTATTGGTGGCGGCGCGCTGGATGGTGACCACCTTTTGCGACAGTTTGTAGAAGTCCACCTCTTTATAGACGGGCTTCAGCGATTCGCCCGCTTCGATTCGGGCGATGTTGAGCAGGTCATTAATGAGGCGGGTAAGGCGGTCGGTCTCCTGATCGATGATAGTGTAGAACTCGCGTCGCTCCTCAGGCGAGAAGGCGTCTTCGGGGTCCATCAGCAGGGTGGAGATGAAGCCCTTGATGGCGGTGAGCGGTGTGCGCAGCTCGTGCGAGACGGTCGCCACGAAGGCGGATTTCATGCGCTCCAGATTGCGGATCTCGGTGATGTCGTTGAAAATCATCACCGTGCCCATCGGCTTCTGGTCTTCGCCACGCACGATGGCGTTCTGCACCTGATAGATATGCTCCTTGCCATCGAGCTGGATGGTGAGTTCGACCAGCTCACCCTCTTTTTCCTCTTCGATGGCGGCACGAACCATGTTGCGCACCGTCTCGTTCGGGATAATCTCGTGGTAGGGTTTACCCAGCACATCGGGACCCAGCCCGAAGATGAGGCGGGCGGCGGCGTTCATCTGGTTGATGCGCCCGTTCTGGTTCACCAGCAGAAGTCCCGCGCGCAGGCTCTCGATGGTATGCACCAGCTCCTCTTTCTCTTCGAGGATGGCTTGATAGAGGCGCATGCCCGCAATCACGGCGGCGGCGTTGCGTGCCATGCGCTCCAGCAAGCGCACATCCTCATCGATGAAGTGCCCGCCCCGCATCTTGTTAAAAGCGTGCAGGACGCCTATTGTCTGGCGGTCGATGACGCGGTTCTCCTCGTCGCGTTTTTCGAGGATGAGGGGCACGCAAACAAGGTTGCGGATATGGAAGAGGGCGACATTCTCCTTGACGGTGCGCGGGTCGCTGATGGCGTCGTGCACGATGATGGGCTTCCCCTCGCGGAACACCTCGCCGGAGACACCCTGCGTGGCGCGCACGCGCAGGAGGCGCAGTTCCTCGTCGCTGATGCCGTAGGCGGGCGGATAGGCGCGCAGTTCGCCCTCTTCAGGGTCATAGAGCATAAACACGACCTTTTCCGCCTGCAAAATCGCGCCAATTTGACGCACAAGGCGTCGCAAGGTCGCTTCGTAGTTGGCGGGGCTGGCGACCTCCGCCGCCACCACTTCGGGGGTTGCGGCGCGTCCGCCATTTCTCAGCTGGCTCTCCAGTTCGCGCACCCTTGTCTGCGCCTGTTCATAGTCCGTTTTGAGCTGGTTGTATTGCTTCAGTAACTCCCGATAGGCTTGCTCCCAGTTCATCGTTCTCCTCACTCTCGCTGGTTCAGGATGAGTGCTACTCTATAGGTCTATTATAGCACATCGGAGGTTCCCGTCGAACCTCGCAGGGATGTCGGTTTAGACGGGGTTCGGAGGCGGTGTGTTCTGCCGCGATGGCGTGTCCAGCAGGGGGCGTATGAGTTCGATGGGGATGGGGAACACCACGGTCGAGTTGCGCTCGCTGGCGATTTCCATGAGCGTCTGCAGGTAGCGCAGTTGGAGTGCGGCGGGCTGTTGAGCGATGCGCTCAGCAGCTTGCACCAGTCGCTCAGCCGCTTGGTACTCGCCTTCCGCCGCGATGATTTTGGCGCGTCGCTCGCGCTCGCTCTCCGCCTGCTTCGCCAGCGCCCGCTTCATCTCCTCGGGCAAGGTCACATCGCGCACCTCCACATTGGTGACCTTCACGCCGAACGCCTCGGTCTGCTCATCGATAATGCTCTGCAGTTGCTGATTGATTTTATCGCGTCGTGCCAGCAGGTCATCCAGCTCCGCCTGACCAATCACACTGCGCAGGGTGGTCTGTGCAATCAGGCTGGAGGTCTGGATATAGTCGGTGATTTGCACCACCGCGTCTTTGGGGTTGACCACTTTGAACAGCACCACCGCGTCGACCGTCACTGACACATTGTCCTTTGTCACGGCTTCCTGGCGGGGCACATTCATCGTGACGATGCGGGTGTCGACGATACGGGCGACATCGATAATCGGGATGAGAAAGATCAAGCCTGGTCCCTTCACCGCCTGGAAGCGTCCCAGTCGGAGCACCACGGCGCGCTCCCATTCGGGCAGCACGCGCAGGGATGCACGCGCCAACACAATCAGAAAGAGCACAATCGCGACGATGACCGTCGCTGTCGGATTCTGGAGCAGCTGTTCCATCGGTTTTGCCTCCCGCTCCCCCAAGCGGGGAGCAGAAGCAAGTATACCCGATGGGCGACCGTATTGTCGGCTGTAAAAAGGCGCGATTCGTGCCGACTCGCTCTCGCTCCCTTCACGCAGCCAGCAGGCTTGGTTCCTGTCCGAGCGGGTTGCGCAGAAGTTCGTTGTAGATGGGTTCCAGTCGCCCCTGCAGATGGGCGCGGCGCAGGGTTTCCACCACCAGGATATCGAGCTTGGCGCCCGCGAGTCGCGAGAGTTCGCGCAGGCGCTCCTCGGTGCTGAGGGCGTCCCGATAGGCGCGGGTGCACGCCATCGTGTCGAACACATCGGCAACCTGCAGGATGCGCAACGCGAGCGGCTGGCGCGTGGCGTCCAGCCCATCGGGATAGCCGGAGCCGTCCAATCGCTCGCCATGATGACGAATGAGGAACAGCACATCCTCATCGAAGCCCATGCCGCTGCATATCTCCACGCTGTAGATGGGGTATCGGCGGATATGGAGTTTCTCCTCGTCGCTGAGCGTGCCCTCTTTGTTCAAGATTTCGGGTGGCACGCGCGTCTTGCCGATGTCGTGGAACAGCGCCGCGACGCGCAGTTTCTCGCGCACTTCCTGCTCCAGCCCCAGCTCCTCTGCCAGCAGGTCGCACAGGGCTGCCACCCGGTGCGAGTGTCCGCGCGTGTGCGGGCTTTGTTCCTCCACCTGTGCCACGATAGCGCTCAGTTTCTGGAAGTTGGCTAATTGTTCCGCTTCACGCTGGCGAACGGTGGCGAGCGCTTCGGCGATGCGAGTTGCCACGGCTTGTGCGATAGGTAATGCCTCCAAGCTGAGTTGTCCGCCGACCAATTGGAGCACGCCGAGCGGGCGTCCGCTGGGACTAACGGGGTCGAACAGGGGCACGCAGAGGCTGGGCGCGCCCTCCCACGCCACATTGCGCGGCAGGTCAGCAGGTGGCTTCAGCAGCGAGAGGAACGCAAGCGGTCGTCCTGTCGCAGCGCACACACCCACCATTCCATCCCCCATCGGCACACGCGCCCGCTGTTTGATGAGGTCAGGCAGTGCGCCCAATCGCAAGACGGCATCCAGCGCACCCGCACGCAAATCGTATAAATAGAGCACAGCCCCCTCCGCCTGCAGACGCGCAAGGTGCTGTTGGAGATAGAGGCTCAGTCGTTGGGGCAGGAAGCGCGGGTGTGGCAGGTTCTCCAACGGCACTGGTTCCACCCCTGACGCCTGGGTGGGCGTCTCACTCATGTTCCGCAAGCGTGTAAGAAGATATGCTCCCGCCGTTAGCACCCCGAATCGGAGTGCATATTCCGCCCATCCGAGTACTCCCCCATGTGTTCCCCCCATTAGCGGGGAATCGGTGGGCAGACCCATTCCCGCAAGAGCGCCCGCTATTCCCAGCCATCGCCAGAGTGGGGTTGCCCCTGCCCAGCCCGCGGTTAGCCCGACCATGCCAGCAAGCCACCATGTGCGCGACGGCTCCGGTGAAAAGGCGAGCGCACCACACGCGCCCAGCAGGAGCAACGCCTGCGCCTGCCCGCCCTGCCCAACCTGTCCGACCTGTCCGACCTGCCCGACTCGTCGGACTAGTCCGACCAGCCCCCCAGCGAGCAGCACAACGGCGTACCCCATCAGCAGGGGCGAGCGCGTCGCCACGCCTGCCCAAAGGAGCAACAGCGCCAGCAACCCACTCACCGGCTGAGCCAGCACCAAAGACGCCTCAACCGCCGGCTCCGAATCGTTCCGAGACCTCCAGCGCCATCCCATGCTTAACCTCTATGGTATAGGGGTAGGAGTTAGTAAAACTGGTTCCATCTCGTCCGACAGCCCTGTTAATTCTCGGAAACAGTCGGCGTTTACGCGAGGGTCATGCTTGAGCGTTGCCTCGCCTTGCAACTGCAAGTCGCCATCCAGAATGATGATGCCCCCTGTCACCTGTGCCCTGTCTTCCAGTTCCACATTTCCATCGAGGCTGATCAGCAAGCCAGCGACGTGCTGCCCCGCCGGCACCTTGATATTGCCCTGCACGAAGAACACATAGAGCGAATCGGGGTCGGCATACGAGGTGTTGCCTGTGAACTCGAGATTGCCCTCCACTGCCACAATCGCCCTTCCGCGCAGTGGACCCCGCAGAGAGAGATTGCCTTGCACATAGTACACCGACTGGTCAGCTAAAGTCAAGCCGAAGGGGAGATTCTGGTTGCCGATGATCAGCTGGGTTGCTTGGGTACGCAGATCGTTTATATCGGGCAAATCGTCCTGCACGAGCCGTCCCCACTGCTCCTCGTAGAGGGTTGCCATCACTGTGCCGATAATCTGACGGCTGGAGCTGACGGAGCCGTCCACGCTCAGCACTCCGCCGGGTTGAACATTGATGTTGTTATTGGCGTGCAAATTGCCTTCCAGGGTAAGCCGCCTGCCTGAGCCGATGTCCAAATCCTCATCGAGGAACAGGGCAAATTCGGTGGTACTGCGCGCCCGTTGGCTGCCGTCCACGATGCGGGTGAGCGACTTGGTCTGGTCTTTGTAGATGGCGGTGACCTGAATCTTCATGGCGTTATCGCCGTAGCGATTATCGGCATCCACGCGCCCGCTCACGCACCCCTCGCTCAGGTTCAGCGTGAAGGTGAAGGGCAGAGTGCGTCCCTGATAACAGCGCGCCCACCGCGCGTAGGTCACGCCGCTGGCAAGTAGCGAATCGAGGCGCAGTTGGGTCTCCTTGCGCTGGGCGTGCTGAGTCTGCATCAGTGCGCTCCAGCCCAGCACGGTAGCGAGCGTGCCCAGCACAAGCAGGACAATCAGCGCAATTGCGTAGGTGCTACCCCGCTGATACCTAACGCTAAGGGTTAGACTTGTGGCACGGGCGGGACGCCCGTACCACAGATTGACCCCTTGATCCCTAACGCCATGCGTTCGCATTTTGAACCAGAAAGGTGCGCGTTCGTCTCGTCTCATATCGATCCTCCCCTGCTTGAATCGTTGAGCGCACCGTCAGCGTCACCACGATTCCTGCTGGCTCCACCCGCACGCTGGGCATGAACTCTGTAATGGGCATGATGCGTCCTTGCCCTGTATTGCCCAGCAGGCTCCATCCCGCGTCGGGCTGAACCGAACCGTTGTTTGCCACGATGCCTCGCCATAGGATATTGCCCCTTCGATTGAGCGCCCCCGACGAATCGGAAAGATAGTAAATCATTCGCTCGCCCAGGCGGTAGACAGGCAGTTCCTTCTTCTTGACAGGCACCGGCTTGCCATAGGTGTCCCTGTCGCGGGGGAAAGTAAGGATGAGTCGCCCGCTCCTCACCTCTGCGAACATTGCCTGTCGGCACGCGCTCTCGATCTCCATCAGCGCGGTCTCCACGACCCGCTCGGTCAGTGCTTGGGTTTGCAGGTGCGTAAATCCGCGCGTGCCCTGCACATAGACCATTAGCAGGGTCGCCACAATCAAGCCTGCAACCGCAAGTGCGATGAGTGCTTCGACCAGCGTCAAGCCTCTTTGGAGACGGGGTTGCCTCAGACAGCTCGGACGAATTGGACAGGGTTTTCTCATCTCTTCGCCCCTCCTCGCGCTTCACCTCAAGCAGATGAGCCGTTCGCGCACGATTCGCCCGCTGAGCGGGTCGTCAGGGGCGCCCCAGCGCACTTCGATGCGCACCCTTCGCAGTCGCTTCTCGGTCGGTGTTGGGTACGGCTCGGAATAGATAATCATCCGAGCACCTCTGGGCAGGTCGCTTATGGGTCGCCCCACATTGAGGAGACGGGTTGTGGGTCGCGCAGGCAGGTTGGGGTCTGCCTCCAGTTTTGCCAGTTCGGTCTCGGCGAGGGTCAGCGCGACTTTTTGATAGCGCACTTTCGCGCCTGAACGGCTGACCCAGCCCAGCGTGCCCGCAATCGCCAGCAAGCCCACCGCAATAATGACCACCGCGATGAGCACCTCCACAAGGCTCAAACCCCGCCGTTGGCGATGTGGCACGCTGGGCATGGCGACCCTCGTTTACCAGGTGTTGTAGCGAGTGCCATCCTCTGCACGCCCTGTGGACGGACTGCGCACATCCCATGCGCCCGTCTGGGCATTCCGGTAGTACTGGAAGGGCTGTTTCGAAATGGGACAGATGGGCAGCTTGTCCAGATAGGGACCATGATAATCGTTCCGGTCGATAGGCTGAAGTTGACCCCAACGGTCATAGCCCTGGGTGGGTGGATTGCTCTTTGGGCGGATGAGGTCGTTCAGTACCTGGGGATAGTAGCCTGTGTCGTTGCGGAAGATGGAGATGGCGTTGCGCACTTCCGCCAGCGTCTGCCTCAGCGCTGCTTCGCGGCTACGGGTGCCCGCGTTGATAAATCGCGGGATAACAATCGCTGCGAGGGTGACCAGAATCACCAGCACCGCGAGCATCTCGATCAAGGTAAAGCCCTTCGCTCGTCGCATCATCTCACGCCTCCTATGTCTGAGTATCGGACGCCCGGTGAGGCGTCTGCAGAGCGTTTTTCCATACTCTTTCGCCTGTTTCACACGCCAAAAATGCGGGATTTAGGGGAATGGGGAACTCTCTTCTCTCATCGGTTTCACCATGGGGTATAATCCCCTTTGGAGGTTGAGAGAACGATGGCAATCACTCTGACGGAGCGTGCGGCTCAGGAGATCAAGGCGCTGCTGGAGGAGCAGGGTATCCCGAATGCCAGCCTGCGTGTGTGGGTGGCGGGCGGAGGCTGTAGCGGACTGCAATATCAGATGGCAATCGACGACGCCGAGCCAGAAGAGGATGACCTCATCTTCGAGTCGCACGGTGTACGCATCTATGTGGACAACCTGAGCATCCAGTATATGGACGGCTCCTCTATCGATTATGTGGAGGATATGCTGGGCGGGGGTTTCAAGATCGACAATCCGAACGCCATCGCCACCTGCGGTTGCGGCTCCTCTTTCCAGGCGGAAGGCGTAGAAGGCGCCCCAGGCTGTGGCTGCCGCGGCTGCGGCTACTACGGTGAGTAGCCCCCATCTCGGCTTACTGAGAGACAGGAAGAACCCATGCTCGACATGGAGGTTATTTGCGTAAATGGGAGAAGAGGCACCTTATGATAGCGGCTGGAAGCTGGCGCTTACCACTTTTTTCAGGGATGCGCTCCAGCTGCTTTTTCCGCAGGTGCATGACCTGATTGACTGGCAGAAGCCTGCGGTTTTCCGCAATACAGAACTGCTCCGCATTCTACCAGAGGCGCAAACGGGGAAGCGCCATGTGGACCTGCTAACAGAGGTTTATTTTGTCGATGGCACGCTGGGAGCCGTCTTTCTGCATATGGAGGTGCAAACTCAGCCGGAACCCCAGTTTGAAAAGCGTATGTTTACCTATTACTATCGTCTTTATGACTATTACAGAACGGAAAATATCGTCAGCTTAGCCCTTCTCGCTGATGCGGATCCAGGCTGGCGTCCGAGCACCTATCAGAATGAGCTGGCAGGATGTCGCCTGTCATTTAGCTTCCCCACGGTAAAGCTGCTTGATCTGGACGAGCAGATGCTGGGGTCGCATCCGAGCGCGATGGCGTTGGTCATTCGTGCGCACCTGCATGCCCTGCGCGCTCGTGGCAATCTCGAACTGCTCGCCCGTGAGAAAATTGCACTCATTCGGGAGCTGCGCGAGCGCGGGTATACTCATGACGAGATTATCACGCTGTACAAGGTGGTGGATTTCATCATGGTATTGCCGAAGGAATATGAGGAGCTGGTTCAGCAAGTGATTCGCGAGGCGGAACAGCAGTCGGAGTGGCCGCTCACCAGCCTCGAAAAGTTCGCTATCGAGCGCGGCGTACTGCAGGGCATAGAGCAAGGCATCGAGCAGGGTATCGAACAGGGCTTGCAGCAGGGCTTGCGGCAGGGCTTGCAGCAGGGCTTGCATCATGGGCTTCTGCTGGTACTTGAATCGCGGTTCGGCACCATAATACCTGAAGTTCAGGCGCGAATCGAAGGGATTCGCGACGAGGCAACCCTGCGCGAGCTGTATCGCATCGCGGCGACCGCCGAGAGCTTCGATGCCTTCGCTCAGCAGATGCAGAATCTGATCGCGGCTCGAAACGGTAGCGAGGCGTCATGAGCTGGAATGCGCGTGCACTTCGGCAGGTCTTTCTGGCGTTCTTCCAAGAGAAGGGGCACCTCCAACTACCTTCCGATAGCCTTGTGCCGAAAGACCCTTCGTTGCTATTTACCAGCGCGGGCATGGTGCAGTTCAAGCCCTACTTTCTGGGCATTGCTCAGCCACCCGCGCCGCGCGTCACCACCGTGCAGAAATGCCTGCGCACCACCGACATCGACTCGGTGGGCGACCTCTCGCACCTCACCTTCTTTGAGATGCTCGGCAACTTCAGCTTTGGCGACTACTTCAAACGCGAAGCCATCCTGTGGGCGTTCGAATTCCTCACCGAGCGGCTCCATGTCGACCCCAATCGCCTGCAGTTCACCGTTTTTCAGGATGATGACGAGGCGTTCGATATCTGGCATCGGGAGGTGGGCATCGAGGCGAGGCGCATCTGGCGATTAGGCGAAAAGACTAACTTCTGGCCGGCGAACGCCATCAGCGAGGGTCCCAACGGTCCATGCGGACCTTGCTCCGAGATTTTCTACGACACAGGGCGGGACACAGGCTGTACCAACCCCGATTGTGGTCCCGCCTGCGACTGCGGACGCTGGCTCGAAATCTGGAACCTCGTGTTCATGCAGTATGAGCGCACCGAAGAGGACGGCAAGCCCAAACTCATCCCGCTTCCCAAGAAGAACATCGACACGGGCATGGGGCTGGAACGCACCGCCGCCGTGCTGATGGCGCTCGAAAGCCCTTTTGAGACCGATGTGTTCCTGCCCATTATTCGCCGTATCGAGGAGGTGGCAGGCATTCGCTACAAGACGGGCGAGGCGAGCGATATAGCGATTCGGCTGATTGCCGACCACATCCGCGCCGCGACCTTCTGCATCGCCGATGGGGTCATCCCCCAGAATGAGGGACGGGGCTATGTGCTAAGGCGGCTCATCCGTCGCGCCATCACACGGGGCTTGCGCATTCTGAATCTGGACAAGCCGTTCCTTGCGATGCTGGTGCCCGCCGTCATCGATGCGCTGGGCGACCAGTATCCCGAAATCGTTCAGCGTCAGGCATATATCGAAAGCACCCTCCACTTCGAAGAGGAACGCTTTCGCCAGACCCTTCAGGCGGGGCTTGCCCGCTTGGAGGAGATGCTCCAATCGCAGACCACCTCTGGCGTTCTGCCCGGCGAGCGCGCCTTCACCCTCTATGACACCTACGGCTTCCCGCTGGATCTGACCGCCGAGATCGCGGCGGAACGCGGGGTCCAAGTCGATATCGAGGGCTTCCAGCAGGCGCTGGAGGAACAGCGTCGCCGCGCGCGTGAGGCAAGTGGCATCTCCGAGAAGCTCTTTGTGCAGACGGGCGCCGCGCTTGCCGAATTGGCACAACGCGCTCAGCCGACCCACTTCATCGGCTATGAAAACCTCTCCGCCTCCGCGACCGTCGTCGGGCTGGTCAAAGAGGGCAATCTCGTGCCTTCAGCTCACGAGGGTGAAACGGTGGAAGTGGTGCTCGATGTCACGCCCTTCTATGCGGAAGCGGGCGGTCAGGTGGGCGACACGGGCGTCCTCGAATGGCAGAACGGTCAAGCAGAGGTGCTGGACACCCAGAAAGCAGGCGAGTTCCACCTCCATCGTGCGCGCATCATAACAGGCGAGCTGACCATTGGGCAAACCATTCATGCACATGTGCCTGCCCAGCGACGGCTGGACATCCGACGCAACCACACCGCCACGCACCTTCTGCACGCCGCGCTACGCACCGTGCTCGGACCCCATGTGGTGCAGGCAGGTTCGCTCGTCGCGCCTGACCGACTGCGCTTCGACTTCACCCATCCACGCGCCCTCACCCCCGAAGAGCTGGAGCGCATCGAATCGCTGGTCAACGAAAAGATTCTGGACGAGCTGGAGGTGCGCGTCTACACGGATGTGCCCATCGAGGAGGCGCGAAGGCGCGGGGCGATGATGCTGTTTGGCGAAAAGTACGGCGAGCGCGTGCGCATGGTGGAGATACCGGGCTTCTCGCTGGAGCTGTGTGGCGGCACGCACCTGAACAATACCGTCGAGGCGGGGCTTTTTAAGATTGTGCATGAGGGCAGTGTGGCGGCGGGCGTGCGCCGAATCGAGGCGCTCACGGGGCGCGGGCTGTACGCATGGCTGCGCGAACGCGAGCGTGCCGTGCGTGAAACCGCTGAGCGACTGCAAACGCCTGTGCCCGAACTGCCCCTCGCCGTCGAACGGCTGACACGCCAGCTGAAAGAGCTGCAAACAGAGCTGGAGCGCGTCAAGCAGAGCGCGGTCGCGCAGGCGGTGGGCGAAATGACGCCTGTGGAGGTGGCGGGAGTGCCCGTGATTGCCCATGTGGTCGCCGGCGCAGACGGCAAGTCGCTCGGTGCACTGGCAGATCGGCTCATTCAGAGGGGTGCGGGTGTGGTCGCGCTCGGCGCAACGCAGGATGGCAAAGCGGTGCTGGTGGTCAAGGTCGCCCCCGAATGGGTCCAGCGGGGGTTGCATGCAGGGCAGCTGGTGCGCGTGCTGGCACAACAAATTGGTGGCTCAGGAGGGGGCAAGCCCGACTTCGCGCAAGCAGGCGGGAAACAGCCCGACAAACTGCCCGACGCGCTCAATCAATTGCCAGAACTCATCCGCCAAGCAATAACAAGCGAATAGGTAGCTTGGGCATCCTGTCCATCAAGCGTAGCACGGGCGTCCCGCCCCTGCAAAGCGTGGCTTGGGCATCCTGACCATTAAGTGGCACGGGCGTCTCGCCCGTGCAAAGCGTGGCTTGGGCATCCTGACCATAAAGCAGCACTGGCATCCCTGTCTGTGCCTTTCCTCACACAGACCCAAATGTCTGTGCTACTTGGGTGTCCCGCCCGTGCAATAGCCCATTCACCCCACCCGCCCATCAAGATGGATTTAGGGTAGTGGGACGCTCCGCGTCCCACTACCCTACCCCTTCGTTTAGCAAAGTCGCACGGGCAAATTGTAGCACAGGCATTCCCGCATGTGAGCCTGATCCTTGCACAGACAAGAATGTCTGTGCTACTTGGGTGAGACACCCAAGCCACTGTAGGGGCAGACCCCTGTGCCTGTCCCCGTTATATACTGGCAGAATGCCTCGCGCCTAACAGGAGGGTTGCTTTCTCTGCAGAATAGTTTTCAACAAGGGAGGTTGCACAGGATGAGTTTACTGGCGTGGGGTGTTGCCGGGCTGAGTTTTGCGGGTGGGTTCATCGCGGCGTTGATGGCGCGGCGCCATGTGGGCTTGCCGACCTTTGCGCTGCCAGCGGTGTGGCCACTCAGCGTGTTGGCGTTCGGTTTGACCCTTCCCACCCAGCCTGCACCCACTTTCCAGCCGGGCAGTGCGCTGGGCTGGGGCGTTCTGCTTACATTGGGCTTGTGGCTGATGGGCGCGTTCGCCGCGGTGCGTGCGAATCTGGATTGGCTGGGTGCGACCCTGCCGTTCGTCGCGCCGGTGCTCGCGCTGACCTTTGCGCCGGGCGACCCGCTGCCCGCGCTGTGGGGTGTCATCATCACGACGGTGCTGGTCTGGTGTCTGCTGGGGCGCATTTGGCAGGCGATGACGGGTGTCGCGCTGAGCGTGCTGGCACTCGCCCTTGCAACTGGGCTGGCTTATTATGCGGATGCCCCGCGCTGGTATGGCATATGTGTGGCAGGTGCAGGCGTCGCCGCGCTCTGGGTGATGGCATGGCTGGCTCGGCGGCAGGCGGTGTCGTGGTGGCTCGCCCATGCGCTCCTCTTTGGCGCGTTCACCCTCACGGCGCTGGGCTATCACCTGTCGGGCGTGGAGGGGCGCTGGCTCCATCTGGTGCTCATCGTGCTGATTGCCACCACGCTCGCGCGTGGCTTGGCGGGCGCGGATGAATGGACGCGCTACGCCCTGCTCATCTGGGTCGCCCTGTTCGCCAGCGTGTTCGCCCTACAGAAGGGGTTCGGGCTGGCGATTGCGGGACTGATGGTGAGCCTCTACGCGATGGTGATGGCGCAGGCACGCACGGTGCAGACCGAGCCGTTGGAGCGTGCGCTCTATACGGTGGGGGCGGTGCTGATGGTGTTTTTGAGCGCGTTTCGGCTGTTCGTGCTGAGTTATCCCTTGCGCCCGCCGCGCGCCGATTTGTATACGCACTATGCGCTGGTCGGCTTTCTGCTGGCGTTGGTGGGGCTGGGTGCGCTCGCGCTCTGGCAGCGTCGTGGCGGTGAGGTAACGCTCTGGCGCGGGCTAATTGCGGGCTTTTGGGCGGCGGGGTTGCCGCTGGTAATGGGCGCACTGTTCGGTGAGCGGGCAGTTGCGGGCTGGCTGGCGGGCGCGCTCGCCGCTGGGCTTAGCGCGTATCTTTATAGTGCCCCTTCAGAAGAAGTGCCCTCTCTCACAAGATGGCTCTATCCGCTTGCGTTTGCGGGAGTGGCAACCGCACTGCCGCTGACCGCACTCGTCGCGCCTTATGCGGACCTTCCACGCTGGACCCGCCTCTATCTCGTGCTGGGCACGGGCGCTCTGCTCGCGCTGAGCCTCTTGCTCACCTTCTGGCTGGAGCGCAGGGCAAGTTTCAAACAATGAAACTGATCTGGCAAGTTGCCCTCTATCTGGAGGGGCGGCGGTTTGTGAACAGCCTTCGTCGCAGCCTACAGCATCCTGTAGGGCTGTTGGGGACGCTTGTCGCGTTGGGAGTCTTGGTTGCAGGGTGGTGGTTCCTTTTGCAGTTTTACCTCTACTGGCGTCCGAGGGATCCAGCCGAAATGGTCTGGATGAACGCCTCCTCACAGGAAAAGCGGCTCATGTTGCTGTACACGCTGACAGTAATAGCCTTTATTCATCTGTTAGCCAGTCTGGTATGGCGGGGTTTCCACCCTTACGGCTTTATTCGCGCCTTTTGTGAGAGCGACCTCCATTTCCTCTTTGCCACGCCGCTCAATGCGTGGCGACTGATGCGGGCAATCCAGTTCGTGCGCTCGACGGCGGCGCTGGGCATCATGCTCCCCTTGGGGCTGGCATTCGCCGTCTTGGTGGGAGCGAAGGTTCTCCCTGTTCTTGTAAGGGACTATATCGAGCAGCTGCGGTCGGGCGCGTGGTTGCTGATAGGCTATTTCGCCCTACGCTATGTGCAGGCGATTTTCCTTGAGTTTTTCGGTGTCTGGTACGCCCTGAAGCTGAGGCGCCAGCCAAATTTGCGCTGGTGGGTGCTTTTCTTTGCCTGTTTGTGGCTGTTGCTGCTGATTCTGGCGATAGTGCTGGGCGCAATCAGGGCACACATGCAAGGGGCAAGCCGTATCGAGATGCTGGAATATGCGTTAAACTGGTTGCCCGCCCAGCTCCTGTCTCTGCCTGCCCGCGCGACAGCCGATGCATTGCTGGCTGTGTACACAGGTTGGACCCCGACAATCGGCGTGATGCTCATCGTGTGGATTGCGGGGAGCATATGGCTTGCCACCTATCTCACGCGCCACTCGACGGAAATTTTGGACATGGTCGCTCTCGGCATCCAGTTGAGCGGGGGCACAAAGACGGACGAGGAACGCATCCCTCTCGCTGTGCGCCAGCAGCTGGAACAGCATCAGCGTGCAGGACGGAAGGAGTTCCACACCCCGGCTTGGCTCACGCGCTGGCAGCCGCGCGGTGTATGGGCGTTGCTCTGGCGCGACATGGTCATCTCTCTACGCACCACGACCGCATGGCTTGGGGGATTGGCATGGATATTTTTTATAGCCATTTTCTTCGCTATGCTGGCATTTGTCAAGTACGAGCTTGAACATCCGCCCCCCCAAACGATTTTGGTCACAGGAGTGTATGCGTTCGCAATGCTTTTCTTTCTTCTTGCGCTTATGCAAAACAGCGCCGACCAAGACTTCTCGGCTCGCTTTGATGAGGTTCGTGCCCTGCCCTTCAGCGCAGAACAGTTCATTCTATATCAACTCACAAGTGGGCTGATGGTTAGTGTGCTTTGTCTGCTCCCTCCCTGTCTGTCTGGGATGATCATCTATACGGAGGTGTGGTATCTCTGGCTGGGCGGTTTCATCCTTATCACCTCCTACATGGCGACCTTTGCTCTGCTTGAGCTGATTTACCAATTTCTCACCGCCCAACCTTACTTGGATCCCGTCATGACAATTGCGGGCAACATCTGGTGGATTCTCCGACTTATCCTACTCTTTCATGGATTTCTTCTCCTTTGGTTGCTGTTGATGTTGGGCATCTGGTTTCCCCTAACGGCTCTGCTTATTGCACTGTTGAGTTTGCCCCTTCAGCGTTATCTCATAAAAATTTCAGCGGAATTGTGGCGCTCTTACATACCGATGGTTTAGCGCCGACGAACGGGAGGCATCCGCATGGTATTAGCCCCTCTCTAAGGGTTTGCTATTGCAAATGCGAGAAGGTATCCTTCTTTGACAGATTCAGAATCGGGTACAATAGGTGGTGGCGGGTAGAGGGTTCAACGCAACATCTGCCCGGTGAGAGTATGGCGAAGAGCAAAGGCACAAGGACGGGTGCAAAAGGCAAGGGGCAGGCGCGGCGCGCTGCCGAGCCGCCGAAGGAACGCTCACAGCAGTTCTATGACCGTATCGCGATTGCCCTGATGGCGGTCGGGCTGGTGATGTTGCTCAGTCTGACCGTGCCCAACAGTGGGGTGATAGGCACGGCTCTGCGCGACGGGTTGCGCCTGCTGTTCGGCAACGGCGCGTATCTGTTGCCTGTAGTGCTGTGGCTGGCATCGGGCGCGTTGGTGTTCGGCTACGGCAAGCTCTCCCTGCCCGAAGTGATGGGCGGCGGGTTGTTGGTCTACTGCGTGTTGCTCGGCTGGATGGCTCAGCCCGAATCGAAATCGGGCGACTGGTTCCATCCGGGCGCGCTGAAAGCGACGGGCGGTTATCTGGGCGCGGTGGTCGGCTTCCTGTTCCAGATGGCGCTGGGCGAGGCAAAAAAGGTCGCTTTGAGTGCACTGGCGATCTTGGGCGTGCTGATGATGTTCAACCTCCCGCTGATTAGCGTGTTGCGCGGGCTGTGGCGGGTGCTGTGGACGGGTTGGCGCGGCGCGAGCGTTGCCACGCAGGCGGTGGCGCACGCCACCAGTGCCACCGTTGAGAAGGCGAGCCACGCGCTCAAGCGCAAGCCTGAGCGCCCCGCATCGCGTCCGTTGCCCCATCCCCAAGCGGAGGGGGGCAGGCGCGCCCCTTCGGGCGAAGCAGAGCGCAGACCCGATCCGCTTCATGGGCAGGATGCCCATGCCACGACTCCAGCTCACGGGCGGGACGCCCGTGCTACGGGGGATACCCGTGCCACACCCACGCCACCACCTGTTAGTGCAGGGCAGTACACTTTGCCTCCGCTCTCCCTCCTGCGCGAGCCAGCGCCGCCGCCCAAACGCACGCAGGCGGAACTCAAAGAGAAGATCGAGGTGCTGGAGCGTACCCTTGAGGACTTCGGCATCGGCGCGAATGTGGTGGAGGTGGCACACGGACCGACCGTCACCCGCTACGAGATTCAGCTCGACCCGGGCATCAAGGTCAGCAAGGTGGTGAATTTGGCGGACAACTTGGCGATGGCGCTGGCAGCGATAGCCGTGCGCGTGGAGGCGCCCATTCCGGGCAAAAGCGCGATTGGCGTGGAAGTGCCGAACGACCGCCCGCAGATTGTCACCTTGCGCGAGGTGATTGAGCGCGAGGAGTTCTGGAGTGCGCCCAGTTTGCTCACGGTTGCGCTGGGCAAGGATGTGGCGGGCACGCCGAAATATACCGACCTCGCCCGCCTGCCACACCTGCTGATTGGCGGCGCGACCAATTCGGGCAAGAGCATGTGCCTGCTGTCGATGATTGCCTGCCTGCTGTTCCGCGCCACACCGCGCGAGGTGCGCTTGGTGCTGATTGACCCGAAGCGGGTGGAGTTGTCGCTGTTTGACGGTATTCCGCACCTGCTGTGTCCCGTTGTGCGAGATGTTCCTCAGGCAGCGGGCGCACTGCGTGCCATCCTCAAGGAGATGGACCATCGCTACGACCTGTTCGCGAATATGGGCGTGCGCAATATTCAGGGCTATAACGAGCGCGTGCCCGAAGCCGAACGACTGCCCTATATCGTGGTGATTATCGACGAGCTGGCAGACCTGATGATGCAGGCGGCGGCAGAGATAGAGACCTCCATCTGCCGATTGGCGCAACTGGCTCGCGCGACGGGCATCCATCTGGTCATCGCCACCCAGCGCCCGTCGGTGGATGTCATCACAGGCACGATTAAGGCGAACATCGCCAGCCGAATCGCCTTTGCCGTCTCCAGTCAGGTGGATAGCCGCACGATTTTGGATATGAACGGGGCAGAGCGGTTGCTGGGGCGTGGCGACATGCTGTTTTTGCCCATCGATGCGGCGAAGCCGACGCGCATTCAGGGCTGCTACATTTCGGAAGCCGAGATTGAGACGCTGGTCGACTTCTGGCGGGCACAGGAATCGCCTGTCTATCTGCTCCAGCCGTCAGAGTTCGAAAAGGTGCCGGGTATCTATGAGAATGATGAGGAGGAAGATGAGCTTTATCCCGCCGCGGTGCGGTTGGTGGTGGCGCATGGGCAGGCGTCGACCTCGATGTTGCAGAGGCGGTTCAAGATTGGGTATGGGCGAGCAGCGCGCCTGCTCGATTTGATGGAGCGGCGCGGGATTGTCGGACCGCTCGATGGCGCCAAGCCGCGTCAGGTGCTCGTCACCCGCGAGGAAGCCGAGCAGATGTTGCGCGGTTATGAGTGAACCGCCGATTCGGCGACCCGTTTGCCCATCAGAATGGAGAACTTGAAGCCATGCCCTGAACAGGCGCTTAGATACCACACGCGCGGCTCGTCGGGCAGGTGCGCCATCAGGAACCCCTCATCGGGTGTATTAGTGTAAAGGCAGGTCGCGGTGTGGAGCACCTCCTCTCCTAAATCAGGCAGGCGGTGGCGAACCCATTCGCGGAGGGGCTGTAAATCGCGTTCATCGACAGGGCGTGCTTCGCGGTCAGGGTCATGCACCTCACCCAGCCGATGCTGTGCGATCTTGATGCCCGCCTGCCTGCCGTCCAGCGGAAAGCCGTAGAAATGCGTGCCCGCCTCAATCCACACGGGTAGGCAGGCAGGGGCGAAACGCTCCGGGTGCTGGCGAATGGCGAAGTAGGCATATACTTGGCGCGTGACTTGGAGCGGAAGGGAGAAGCCCCTCAGCAGTTTGGGCAGCCAAGCGCCCGCCGTCAGAATCACGCGGTCGAACCGTTCAGCAGTTCCGTCGTTCAGGCGCAGGGTGATGCTCTGCAGGGTTGGCTCCAATTCGAGCATGCGTGTGTTCTCGCGCAACTGGGCGCCCGCTCGCAAGGCAGACTGGATGTTCGCCCGCACGCAGGCATTTGCCCGCAGAAACCCGCCCTCTGCCTGAAACAGGGCGCATTCGCCTGTGTGAAGTTGCAACGCGGGAAAGCGCGCCGCCATCTGGGTGGGAGAGAGCAGCTCAAAGAGAGCGTTCTCCTCGTGCAGGCTGGCGATGATTTGCTCTAATTCAGGGTCGCCCTCACGACCGAGCCAGAGAACACCACAGGGCACAATGAGTTCCTCACCCGCTTCCTGCTGAAGCGCATACCAGAGGGGGAGCGCGTCTTTCATCAGGCGGGTGTAGAAGGGATCCGGGTAGGTCAGGCGATAGATGCGCGATTCGCCATGCGAACTGCCGCGCGTGTGCCCAATAGTGAACTGTTCGAAGCCGACCGTTTCATAGCCCGCCTGAGCGAGGAAGCGCAAAGCGGCGCTCCCCGCAGCGCCCAGCCCAACAACCGCGACGCGCATCGTGCTCATCGTGATGACGGATTGCTCGATTGAGCACCTGTAGGGGCAGTAGGAGAGGGGTTAGGCGTTGTGGTGGCGGGCGATGGCGGGTTGCCTTTGGGTTGTGCCTGCCCGCTCGACGGCTTCTGCTGGGCAGATTGCTTTTTCTGCTCCTCTTCCTGTTGCTTGCGGAACGCCTCCATCTGGCGGCGGATGGCTTCCTCCTGCGCTTTGCGCATCTCCTCCATCTGCTTCTGTCGCTGGCGTGCCAGCTGGTCCGCCTGCTGAGCGAGGTCTTTGCGCCCTGCCTTCTCATACAGCGCGGCAATCCGATCCAGCTGGGGGAAGTCATACGGACGCCACGCCAGTCCCTGCGCGATTTGGAGGTCATCGATGGCTTGCGCCTTTTGACCCAGCTCGATGAAAAGCTCCGCTCGCATCAAGCGCAGGCTGATGTCTTCGTTGCCATCGTTAAAGAAGCGGTTGAGCGCAGTGAGCAATCGCTCGGTGTATTGTTGGGCTTTTTTCTCGTCGGTCTTCTTCCCCAGCCCGCGCAACTGTGCCAACACCTGCACCTGGAGCCACTGTGCCATGCGGGTGCTGGGCGTGGGCTTGGCGATAAGAGGAGTGAGCGCTTGCTCGATAGCCTGCAGTTCCTTCTCCTGCTCATGTGGTGGGCGAGCAAATGCGTTCATCCACTTTTCATACTGCGTCATCAGCGGGTCTTTGAGCCGGGGCTTGAACGCGCTCGCTGCCTCCATGCGCAGGCGGAACACTTCGCGCTGGACGCGCATATTTATGAACTGCTCCCGATATTTCGCTTTCTCCTTTTCGAAGTCGGGTGGCAGTTGCAGTTCGCGTTTTGTGAGGGTGAAGATGTAGTATCCCTTGTTCTCTTTGTCACGCAGTGGGGGTGTGAAGGCGCCGGGCTTGAGCGCGAGGATCCCGCTCACATCCTCCGGACGCAGGTAGTTGCTCAGCTGGTCTTGAATCTCGTAGTAGCCGCTCCCCACCAGACTGCCGTTTCGGTCGATGAGTGGTTTCGGGTCGTCCGAGTAGCGTTTGACCACTTCTGCAAAGGGCTTGCCCGCCTTGAGTTGCTCGTATGCTTCTTGCGCCCGCGCCTGCGCCTTGTCCTTATGCTTCTCCTGCGAGATGAAGATGCGGGCGGGATAGAGGTTTTCGAACATCAGGCGGAGCTGCTCATCGGTCGGATTGTATTTCTCGCGCAGGCTCTTGATATATTTTGACTGGGTCGCCTCGACGAGGAACAGTAGTTCGGGGATGCGGGCGAGCGCTTCCTGCTTGACGCGCTCCAGCGAGCTGCCGCGCTCTCGCAGGGCACGATCCAGATCGCGGTCGCTCCCCTTGCCGTTGGGCAACAGCTGAGCGCGAATGGTGTCCAGCTCCTGCTTGAGGTATTCCTCTTTGATTTGTTCGATATCGGCGTCGGAGGCGCGGAAGCCCGCTTTCTCCAGCTGGTTTATGAACGCCAGTTGATTGCCCAATGTCTGAATCGCGTAGTAGCGCTGGCTGAGCTGCTCGCCGAGCGTGTCGGGCGGCTGTCCGCGCTGAATGAACTGAATGTACCGCTCCAAATCGCCTTCGTTGACCGAATGGTCGCCCACGCGCAAGATTTCCTGACCACCTGAGGAGATGTGGGCTTGTCGCGTGGCGTTTAGCCCCATCGGGGGTATATAGGCGAAAAAGATGACCATGCTCAGCGCCACCAGCCCCGCGACAATGAAGCCGAAGGTGCGCAACGCCTTGTTTTTCAGCAGATTGCGAAAGGTTCTAACTGACAGTCCCGACATAGTGACCTCCTTCTTCGTTTTTCATTTCGCCCTTTTCACGGGCGGGACGCCCGTGCTACTTGTTCGTGGCTTGAGCATCTTGCTCATTCGGCTTTATGGGCGGGACGCCCAAGCCACGCCCGTGCTACTTCGCCATTCACTTAACTCCATCAGCGCTTGCAGACAGCGGCGGGAGACCTCTGCCTGCGTCCAGCCGTCTATGCGTGCGTGCGTTTCCAGTGAGACGAAACCTTGATAGCCGCTGAGGGCGATTTGTTTGAGGTGCTGAGCGTAGCCAATTTCGCCCTCGCCGATAATTGTCCAGCGCACGCTCCCGTCGGGTTCGCGAACGCCGTCTTTGACATGGATATGCGCCACCCACGGCTGAACGGCTCTATAGCCCTCGCTTGCCGATTCGCCCAGCACGAAGGCGTTGCCAGGGTCCCACACCGCACGCAGGAAGGGCGAGTCGATATGCGATAGAATGCGCCTCAGCTCTGTCCCTGTGCCTACCTGACAGCTATGCTCGTTTTCCAGCCCCAGCAGAACGCCTGCCCGCTCAGCGTAGGGCAGGGCGCGCTCCAGTACGGTGGCGATACGCAGGGCGCGCTCTGGGGTCAGCTCGCCCGCTCGCCAGAAGGCAAAGATGCGAATCAGGGGCGCGGAGAAAAACCGGGCAATCTCGATACAGCGCTGGAGCATCGCGAAGTGGTTCTCAAGGGGCTGTTCGGAAGCCCCGTGCATCGCTCCATGCGCACGCACGCCGAATAGGTCGGTCTTGAACACCGGCGAGGCGATGGAACAGACGCCCAACCCTGCCCGATTCAACAGTTGGCGCGCGCGAGCCAGTGTGTCATCGTCCGCTTCCGCGATATTGATGCCCCACAGCGTGCGCAGCTCCACCTGCTCGATGGGGAACTCCTCTATCACCTGTAGGGCGCGCGGAAGCTCGCTGTCGATCTCGTCGGTAATGACCGAAAGTTTCATCGTTCAGGGTTTTGCTGAATGGTGTGGGCGATAATAATCGCCTCGGCGATTTCGCGCATGCTCTTGCGCGTGTTCATGCTCTGCACTTGGATACGGCGGTAGGCTTCCTGCTCGCGCAGTCCGTAGGTGTCCATCAGGATGCCTTTGGCACGCTCGATAAGTTTGCGCGTCTCCAGCGTCTCCTTGAGGTCGGCAACTTGGTGTTCCAGTTCGAGTGTGTCGTGGTAGCGCGAGAGGGCGATTTCGATGGCGGGGGTCAGGTCGGCTTGCTTGAAGGGCTTGACCAGATAGCCATATACACCCGCCTGTTTCGCCCGCTGAATGAGTTCGGCATCGCTGTAGGCGGTTAGCAGGAGCACGGGCGCGAGTTTCTCCTCGTGCAAGATGCGCGCCGCCTCGATGCCGTCCATTTCGGGCATCTTCACATCGAGAATCGCCAGATCGGGCTTATATTTACGCACCATTTCGACAGCTTGCGTGCCCGTGCTGGCTTCGGCAACGACCGAGTAGCCCAGCTCCTCCAGCATCTGGCGCAGGTCGAGCAGGATAATCGGCTCGTCGTCGGCAATCACAATTCGTAATCGGCGCATCTGCATCATCTCCCGTCGGCATAGAGTATACCCTACGGCTTCATGAGTGGGGCGTTTCGGGCTAAAACACGACCACGCGCGCGCTTTCCACGCCCTCTAACTGGCGAATCTGGGTGAGCACATCGGGCGGGATGGGGTCATCCACCTGCAACATCATAACGGCGCGCCCGCCAATCCGCTCACGCCCCACATGCATGCCCGCGATATTAATCTGATGGCTCCCCAGCAGGGTGCCCACGCGCCCGATGATTCCTGGGCGGTCATGGTGCTCCGTCACCAGCAGGATGCCCTCGGGCTTGATGTCCACGAACAGGTCGTCCAGGTGGGTGATACGCAGGTCATATCGCCCGAACACGGTACCGGTCAATCGCTGTTCGCCCTGTGCGCTTGCGGTGATGGTGGTGATGGTGTCGGGATAGAGTTCCGATTCACCGCGATGGCTCCATTCCAGCTTCAGTCCGCGCTGATGGGCAATTAGGGGCGCGTTCACAAGGTTCACGGGGGTGTCGGTCGTGTGGCTGAACAGTCCGACCAGGGCGGCGCGCGCCATCATATCGAGGGGCATGTCTTCCCAGTTGCCTGCGAAGCGCACATGGAGGCTCTCTACCGGCGCGCTGAGCAGTTGCGCATGCAGGCGACCCATCCGCTCGGCAAGTTGGAGATAGGGCTGGACGCGCTCCATCTGCTCGGCGGGGATGGGCGGTAGGTTGACGGGGCTGCGTGGCACGCCGCCTGTCAGCACCGCCACAATCTGTTCCGCCACATCGATGGCGACCTTCACCTGCGCCTCCTCTGTGGACGCGCCTAAATGCGGGGTCAGCACATTCTGGGGCTGATGCAGAACGCGCAGCTCGGGCGGGGGCGGCTCATGCGGGAACACATCGAGCGCTGCGCCTGCCACATGCCCTGAGTCGATCAGCTCTGTTAGGGCGTCCAGATCAATCAGTTCGCCGCGGGCGCAGTTGATGATGCGCACGCCCGGTCGGGTCTGCAGAAGTCGCTCGCGGTTGAGCAGGTGATGGGTTTCGGGCGTGAGGGGCGCGTGCAGGCTGATGAAATCGCTGTGGGCGAGCAGGTGCTCCAGGCTGACAGGTTCCGCGCCTAACTGTTGGACATAGGAAGCGGGCACGAAGGGGTCATAGGCGAGCACCTGCATGCCGAAGGCGCGGGCGCGCCGAGCCACCTCTCTACCAATTTTGCCGATACCGATGATGCCGAGCGTCTTTTTGTAGAGTTCGACGCCCATAAAGATATTGCGCTTCCATTCACCCGCGCGTAGTGAGCGGTCTGCCTGAGGCACTTTGCGGGCGAGCGCGAGCAGGAGCGCGAAGGTCAGCTCAGCGGCTGCAATCGTGTTGCCTTCGGGCGAGTTCACCACCACCACACCGCGCCGTGTGGCAGCCTCCACATCGATATTGTCCACACCGACGCCCGCCCTACCAATCACCTTGAGCCGTGTGCCCGCCTCAATCAGCGTCGCGTCCACCTGCGTCTGCGAGCGCACCATCAGCGCGTCGTAGTCGCCAATCACTTTGAGGAGTTGCTCGCGGCTCAGGTTAGGGCGGTAATCCACCTCGCCCGCCTGCTGCAAGATATTCAGCCCCTCCTCCGCAATAGGGTCGCTGACCAGAATGCGTGGCATGGTTCTATGCAAAATCATTTTACCCCGACGAACCCCGCACGGGTATACTTCCAAGTAGCACGGGCATTCCCTGTAGCACGGGCGTCTCGCCCGTGCAAGCGTAGCTTGGGCATCCTGCCCATAAGGTAGCACGGGCATCTTGTCCGTGAGCAATACGCCCGTGAGCAACACAGGAGGGAACATCATGGCGACGATTCGCGAATGGCTCGAACAGGGCATGCTGATGGGGCTGGGTGCGGTCTCACTCACGCGCGAGACGGCTCAGCACTTGGTGGACGAGATGATTAAGCGGGGTCAGGCACAGCGCGAGGAGGCATCGGAACTGGTGGATCGGCTGGTCAAACGGGGTGAGCGCGAACGCGACGCTTTGCGCAAGCTCATCCGCACGGAGATCGAGGACGCGCTCAAGGCGTTGAACCTACCCACCCGCTCCGAACTACGCGCCATCGAGCGACGGCTGGACGCCATCCTGAAGCGCCTCGAGAGCGAATCGTCCACTGAGCCGAACGAGCCGTAGCCTTGAAGGGGGCACGGGCGTCCCCTGTAGCACGGGCGTCTTGTTCGTGCGCCTTTTATCCCCCCTTTGATTCCCCCCTTTCTAAGGGGGGCAAGGGGGGATTCAGCCCTCACCCCCAGCCCCTCTCCCTGACCCACTCCCCGAACCCCCGCCTGCCTCGCCCTCCGCCTC